>SXGQ01414656.1_pt1 | contig 44094 bp, 45 predicted proteins | sample 3178371 | NCBI WGS metagenome assembly SXGQ01 (sample SAMN11356859, study PRJNA531348) | freshwater metagenome | isolation source: freshwater sample F1-20 | place: China: Fuxian Lake, Yuxi | collected 2017-12-25
ACACATATACACATATACATATATAAACACATAATATATATTAAATTATATTGAAATAAAGAATAAATACAGATGGCTAATACTACCGATTCTACAGATACCACAGAATATTATATATATATAAATGCTTTTTGGTACGGATTCATGGATAAAACGCATGCGAATAATATAGGAATATTTGAAAATATATTTTCAAAAACTATTATACGAAATTTCAAAATTACAGATGATTTAAATATAGCGAATGTTTTGTTTGAATCGGTGTTTGGCGCAACACTAGTAGATGTTAAGGAGTGGAAATATAAAATCTTTTTTTCAGGAGAACCATATATAACAAATCCTTATAAATATGATCCTGATAAATATGATTTATTAATGTATTCGAGCGAAACAAGAGATAATACTGTAGACCTACCATTATATATTGTATATTTACAAAATAGTAATTATTTAGATAGAATAATTAATAAACCAACGATAACAAAAATACCTGAAAAATTCTGCTGTTTTATTGTATCTAATGATAGTTGCGAAACACGCAATAGAATGTTTGATTATTTAAAACAATATAAAAAAGTTGATTCGGGAGGAGCATACGCTAATAATATAGGTTATATAATTCCGAGACCTGAATGGACTGAAACATTTAGGGAATTTATTAGCAATTATAAGTTTATCATATGTTTTGAAAATAACAAGATAGGTACATATTCAACGGAGAAAATAATAAATCCTTATATGTCCGGGAGTATTCCTATATATTGGAGTTCAGACCACATACACAAAGTACTTAATCCGAACTCTATGTTATTCTTGAAAGGAGAAGACAGAGAATCTTACGTTAATTTAATTAATCAGATTATTGAATTAGATAATGACGATGAAAAATATCTAGAGTTTATTAATCGTCCAGTATTTAACGAAGATATTACTTATTATAACAATAATTATACTATAGATGCTATTGCGAGTAAAATAGATAATGTATTATTAAAAAAATTATAAGATAATAAGGAGATATAATAAAAACCGTATGATATTCTTAATTCTGCCTAATCAATTATTTGATATTAAATATTTTGACAAGTCATATAAGTATATACTATGGGAATGTCCTCATTTTTTTACAGATTATAATTATAATAAGAAGAAATTACTATTACATCGCGCGTCAATGAAGTATCAATATGATTTAATGAAAAAGAGTGGGTATAGTATTACATATTACGAGTTTAATAAAAAACTTGCGGACACTGAACAATATACACTATATTATCCTATAAATAAATTAGATATATTAAAACTGCCTAGGAACACTATAATATATGATAGTGATACTCCTAATTTATTATTATCCATTGAACATATTAAAAGATATCGTGATAAAACTGATAAGTTTTTCTTTAACGCATTTTATATGTGGTCTAAAAAGGAACTTGATATAATACCTAATATTAAATCACAGGATAAATTAAATAGACAGAAACCGAAAAATATTGTATGTATTGCTCAACCTTATGAAGATATGGTTGTTAAAAAAGAAATATCAAAGTATATCGAAGATGCTAAAAAATATATAGAGAAACATTTTAAAAATAATTGTGGAAATTTAGGTAAAGAGAACGATTTTATATATCCGATAACACGAGCGGATTCTCTAAAATGGCTAGAGCATTTCATTAAAAATAAAATTAAAAATTATGGAAACTATCAAGATTACATAGACAAAAACAATAGGCATTTATGCCATTCTCTTTTATCGGCATTAATAAATATAGGTCTTATAAATCCTATAGATATCATAAATATATTAGAGAAAGCGCGCAAGACACGAGATATTCCTATGAATAGTTATGAAGGATTTATAAGGCAACTTTTTTGGCGCGAATATCAACATTATTGCTATTTATATGTAGATTTTTCAGGAAATTATTTTGGAAATAATAAGTTATTAACTAAAGAGTGGTATTCTGGAAATACTGGAGTCCTCCCGGTCGATGATAGTATTCGCGAAGCATTTGAAACAGGATATCTTCATCATATTAAAAGATTAATGGTTATTGGAAATTATATGAATTTATGTAATATAAGACCACGCGAAGGTTTTAGATGGTTTATGGAGTTTTCTTGCGATTCTTATGAATGGGTAATGTATCAGAATGTATATGATATGGTATTCTTTACTACTGGAGGAAAAACAATGCGTCGTCCTTATATATCATCGTCTAATTATATTTTAAATATGAGTAATTATTCGAAAGACAAGTGGTGTGAAACATGGAATAATAAATATAGAGATTTTATTATGAAAAACAAGAAGAAGTTATGGAAATACAGATATTATGTAGCATTAAAATGATGTTATTAGCAAACCAAAAATTTAATAAATTTTTATTTTTAAAATTTGAGTACATAACTTTTATTTTTCTAATATTTCAAAAGTTTTCTAGAAATTTCTAAATAAAAAAAGTTATGTACTCAAATTATATTTTACACTTTTTGTAAAAACCTGGTTCGACCTATACTGCTACTAGATTATTGCAAACATATAAATAATATACTATTGAAATATAGAAGATTACGATACATTATAGCAAAAGATTATTGCAAATATATTTAACATAGTTGATGTAATAGTTTGGGAAAGAGAGGGCATTTATGTTAAAATCTATGTAATCTAAAACATTTTCTTGTAGATTAATATTTAGACCTTCGATAATAAGAGCATTTAATTTAATTTGTAAATTATTTGTAATTATATTTTTAAATCTCTTCATTATAATTGATAAATATATATATAAGTTCATACAAATTAGCATTTTAACACTTAAATTTTCATCATATTCACCAATATCATCATCAATATCATTATTTTGAGACATTTTTTCTTTTTGTATATCTTCTACGTATGATAAAACTGGTTGAATGAAATATTCAAAATTATTAGGTCGCAGTTTTTTATTACAAATATCTTGAAAAACCCACAGACACATTATAATGCCTTGATAATTACTATTATAGCAATTGTAATACAGATTAAGTAATGATTTTAATATATAATGCGATTTATTATTTGGAGATAAACTGAACTTATTTTTTTGTTTTACAATTTGCGAAGTAATTTCGTTGTTCTCTTCGCAATTATATTTTTTTATTATATGTTGGGTCATGATAATAGTGAGAATATCTACGGAACACCCTTTAATTACCATAATATCTTCATATTTTTTAGAATCTATCAAATGTTTCAAATCAAAGTATCTTCTGTATTTCGATGATACCTTTTTAAGTTTATCATAATCTTTTATATCAACATGACTCTTAAAGCAATCTAATATATCCTCTTGTAAAAAGATACTATTCATTGTAAAAAAATAATATACAATATAAATCATTTTTTACAAAAATAAAATACTAATATCAGTGTTTGTATAGCAATTACTCGTAAATTTGTGGTATATAGAGTTCTTTCATTAAATTAACTATTATATCTATATAATACTTTTTGAAATATTTTTCATCAGCATAAACACCCTGATATATAATTTCTAAATATTCATCTAATTTCATATTTTGCGTATTGAATAAATTAATACAACTTGGTCTATATGTATTAATTATATTATCTGCGCATCCGCTAAATTTCTTTACAATAATAAATAGCAATATACCTACATTTAATTTATATAACAATTCTAAATATTCATTATAATAATTGTCTAAATCATTTTTAAAATATTTAGTAATAATTGTCAAAGAAGCACAGAAGTCGCCAATATCTCCATAATATAATTTATCATTATTATATAACTCTATAATAATATTCTTAAGATTCTCATATTTTTTCTTTGAAGTATTGTATAAAATATCAATAAGATATTCTATAATAAATATATTATTATTATTGATAGATATCTCTATATAATTAGAATATTTCAATAGTTTTTTAATAATTGTCTTGTTTTTCTTAAATTTATATTTCTTTCTAACATTATAATCAATTATTTTAAGAATCATCTCTACCGATGACCCTTGTATATTCAAGAGTTTATCATAATATTTATTGAAGAGCAATGGTTTCAAATCAAATAGATATCTGTGTTTTACAGATACTTTTTTCATCTTATCGTAATCATTAATATCTAAATGACATTTTAAATAATCCAATATATCATCGTTTAATAATAACGACATTATTAATACACGATGATATGCTCTATATCATATAAACTATATTACAAAATATAAAATATCAATTTTTATACTCTCAAAGATATTTTCCCAAGCAATTCTAATGAATAAGTAATTTATCTGATTCTATCTCGAACTGCTACTAAATCTAGATCACGAACTCTATAATATTCTTTCTTATTATTTGGTAATTTTCTTTCAATCATGAATGGCAGACGTCCTTCTATAAGTTCTTTCAAAGCAATTTGACGCAATTCCATATTACTTTTAACATCTGTAGTAATATTGTCAATAAATAGAGGTGCGCCAGAGGCAATTTGTTGCGTCCTCAAAGCGATAATTTTGTCAAACTCATAAATTGTCATAATTGGTTTTGAAATTTTAGTATCATTTAAGTGTTCAACAACTTTTAAAACATCCTCTACAACATTCGTCTTATATGTAATCGCCATTATGTTCTTTATAATCTATTAATATAATATCATTTTTTTATTTATATAATAAGATTTTTAATATAAAATATAATTCTTATTACTGAAATACTTCAGATAATCACAGTAAGAACATTAGTAGTTGCCATTCTTCTTGTTCTATTCTAGATTAAACTTTGATAAAACTTTTGATAGAGCAATCCTTCTGATGCCAAAATATGCGTTTTATATAATAAAGTGTCATTGGGGTTTCATTTACTGCGCATTACTATGATAGTAATGTGTAAATATATTATAACTGCTAAATTATAACAAATATATTTATTTTTCCATCTAAATATGTAATAATTTAAGCATTAAAGTTAAAAATTGATATGGTGTCCCCTTAATACATCTTAATATATTACTAGTTTATCCAAAGACTTGCATATATTGTTATAGATTGTATCTTGGCAATGGAAGGAGGCGGGTGTCTTGGATGCGAACGTGGTATAAAAGAGAATAAATTCAGACTATGTGTTCTTCCTACACAAATGGGAAAGACCTTTGTAATATGTAATAAAATAATGGAAAGTCTAGAAAAAGATAAGGAATGCGGGAGAAGCATTCATATAGTATTTACGATGAATACTTTATTGAATAATAAGCAATTCTCTAATAGATTGGCGTGTGTAAATGATATATATGGAGATACCGCTGTATGTATATTTGCTTCGGTATATAAGGGCGAATATAGACATATAAATAGTGCCGAAAAGATATTTACGGATCCAAAGAATGACAAGATAACTCTAGAACTGCCTAGAATTATAATAGCGTGTAGTAATAACAAGAGGTTTAATGACTGTTTTGATATTATAAAAAAGTTGAATGAGGGACAATATGAAGTTAAGAGAGTATTTGTATATTTTGACGAACTCCATAAATATATAAAAAATTCTGCTGCCAATAATATGCGCAAAAAGATAGAGAGTATCAATAATCTAAATATAGTCGCTGGATTATATGGGATGTCAGCATCGCCTAATAATATATGGAGCGACAATAAGATAGGATATTGGTCTAAAATTAAAATATTACATATAGACAATTATTATGATACAGATTATATGGGATATGAGGATATCAATTTTATATGCGATATTGCCGAATCTAAGAAATGCGGTGATAAGAAAACTATAAAACAAGAGTATATAAAACATGGGTTTAATAATACTGAAATATTTACTATAAATTTTATTAAAAATGTTCTCGATAAATATCCTAATATATTATCTAAATCTGCTAGAGTATTTATACCTGTAAATATTAGGAGGATATCTCATAATTATATTAGGGAGCATCTGTTTAATTGCGATAGTTCTTGTATTATTATTATGCTTAATGGTATAGAGAAGAATATTCAATATAAAAATGCGTCTGCTGAAACTATAACTATACCATTAATACTTAAAAATGGCGAACTAGGAGATTTAATTGCGTATTATATAGAATCTAATAAAATTACAAACAGACCTATAGTATATATCGGGTTTAATTGTGTTGGAATGGGACAGACACTTATAACAGAGAAATTGGGAAATTTTACATCGGCTATATTTGGATATAATAATATACTGAATGATACAATGTACCAATTATTTGGAAGAATTACAGGAAGATTTAAAAAATGGGCTACATATAATTCAACCACAGTATATTCTACTCAAATGTGTAAAAATATATGTTCTGTTATGGAAAAATGTGCTAAAAATATCATTGACAAGCATAATGGTGAGGAATTGGAAAGCAATAAATATTTGGCGCCTTTTAGTGTAAAAGACAGAAGTCCTGGAGTACATCAGTTAAAACATAACTTTGAATTAAAAGACGCAGAATATTTTGAGTTATCGAAATTAATCGATACTATTCCAGAAGTGTCTAAAACATTAAGTGATATATTTAATACTAAAATAGAATTAAACGAATCTGGATATTTCTTAAATATCGACGGATACTATATATCCAAGTATCTCAAGAAATATTATCATAAAAAACATAAGGAACTTAAAGCGTCAGACAGAATTACTAGTGATAATTTGAAGAATATTAATTCGTCGCATATTACTAAACAAAATAAGAATCATAAATATATAGTATTACCTATATATGATAGTAATGTTCCAGAATCAAAAAATTGTAAATACTATATTATGTATAGTATCTAAAAAATCATAGATAGTTGAATCTTTATATATTCAAGTTATTACTTGTTATTAATTATTTTCCAAGTTGCTAGTGCAAGGATGCCGCCAATAGTCTGTGCTAAAATATAAACTAATAATTTAATAAAACTAATTGATCCTTTAAGATACATGATGAAACTCAATGTTGAATTGAAGAAACCTCCTGAAACTTTACCAAACATATAAACTGCTGCTAACAAACCAATAGCAATAGGGAAAGGATCCGTTGATTGTAATATACACATGAAGAAAACATAAGTGCCTACACATTCGGCAAATATTTGGTCAAACTCAATTTTATCATTCATTATTTTTTATATACTTACTAATATAATAATATATTTTAAATTTATAAATATAAAATAATAATCAAATCATATCACTATAGTAAATTCAAATTTTTACAAATTTCAAAACATTTACCATTAAATCTTTCTAAATTAAACTCCGAAGACGCTATATTATAAATGTGTATGTTTTTTTTAATACTTTTATACTCTACATTAGGTTTGAAGCATTTATCGCATGATAATATAATTATTATTTTATATTTTAATTTTGGGTATTTTTCTGAAATTACATTATCGAGATTTTCAGCATCTTCTATATCGCTTACAATTTTATTATATTTACCATCTTGTTCAGAATGATGATGACAGCAATGACCATTTCTTAAGAAAATTATCTCTTCTTCGCCTTTCCTTAAAATATCTAACAATCTATTACATCTTCTTATATATTTATCTATATCGTTTTGTATTAGATTAGTATTATCAAAATCATGATGAAAATATATATCATATACATTTATTCTATTATTCAATGGGTTTATGAATTGTCTAAAATCATCTGCTAGACACTTTGAAACACCATTATATGATACGCACCAATCAAATGGAAGCGACATTTTTCGAAGATTATACTTGACACAAAAATCAGCAACTTTACAATCTACACCAATTGGTACTATAAGCATATTGTATTACTATTTTATTCTTTTATTATCGTAATAATATATACATTCTTTTATATAAAATATTCTTATACAAAATCTATATAAAAATAATAAAAATTGAATATTATTTTATGTAAAATAAATAAGAATGAATAATAATTGTCCTCCTCCGAAAGTATTAAATCCTCGTACTGGAAAATGTGTGGGAGCAGCATATTTAAAAAAATTAAATAATAAAAAGGCTTTACTTAAGGAACAAATAAATGATATTGTCGAAGTTCCCGAAGTTCCAGTTGCTCCTATCATTCCTGATGTACTTAATGTACCTGAAATAGCAAAATATAAACCTAAAAAGGGTGTTAAGATGATTGATTATAAGCAATCTATTATAGATAATCTAAAAATATTGGAGGATTATGAGAAACTTAACAAGGAACCGTTTAAGGCGAGAGCATATAGTAAGGTAATAGATTCAATAGAATTGTTTCCGGGTTCTATAAATAATATGGATGATCTTAAAAATATAAATGGAATTGGCGACAAGATAAATGCTAAAATAAAAGAACTAATAGAAACAGGTAAAATGATGGCAGTTGAAAACGCTTTAAATGATCCGCGATTTTCATTACAGAAGAAATTAGGTAAATTATATGGCGTAGGTCCTGTTAAAATCAATGAACTAATGAATAAGATTAGCACATTTGAAGAATTATACGAACATCCCGAATTACTCAATGAAAAACAAAAAATAGGTTTAAAATATTATAATGATATGAATATGCGTATTCCTATGAGCGAAGGAAAAAAGCACTATAAAATTATAGATAAAATATTTAAAAAGGTCTATAAAAATATTGAATTTGAACTTGTAGGAAGTTATAGAAGAAAAAATAAGGATATGGGTGATATTGATATTCTTATAAAAAATCGAGATGATTTAGATATAAAAAATTTAATATCTGAACTTACTAAAGGAGATTATATTATAGAAACACTTGCGAGTGGAAAAAGCAAATTTATGGGATTGTGTAAATTATCTCCAGAATTACCCGCTAGAAGAATAGATATATTGATAGCAGACCCATCATATTATTACTTCGCATTATTATATTTCACTGGTTCCTATTCATTTAATATATATATGCGAAGAATTGCTTTGGAAAAAGGATATTCATTGTCTGAATATGGAATTAAAAATAATACTGATAAGAAATTTATAGATACTAAAGATATAATTAATTCCGAAGAAGATATCTTTAAATTTCTAGATATCAAATATGTTCCTCCTAATAAAAGAAACAGTGTTTAATATTACTGTAATATTACAAAATATCATAAGTTAGATCACCAAGGCGACTATTGTAAGCGTCGTATCCGCGAAGTCGCTTATTATCTCCTAAATCTGGGATATCTTGTAATCCTTGTATATCACACAAAGGGCCTCTTTTAATATCAAGAACATCAATATCTTTATTATTGATGCATAAATTATAATTATTTACATCTATAATATTTGTTTGTGCCGCCAGTAAATTTTCTTCAGTTATATATGGTACAAAATTATCTACAGCAAATTCATTAAATATATTTTTTTTCTTCGGCATTTCCATAGAGCATTTATCGCAATCCTTATCACATTTATTGTGATCTTTTGAAACATCCTTTATATCTCTGCTTAAATCTGCGATATCTTTGGGTGCGCTTATAGTGTTGTGAGAATCCGCGTCAATACAACGCACAGTCGAGACAGATGATACATGAGGGGCGTGAGGGGCGTCTGGTAATGATATTTTGGGTTTATCTTTATTGTCATTAATATTTTCCATATTTTCGCGTTCTCTTTTATTTTTAATTTCTTCTGTATAAATCCGGAAATATATAACGAGAACTCCTATAGTTAATATGAAACCTGTAATATTATCTAATAACATTAAAATTGCAATACATAATATTGCGATATACAATTGTATAGTAGGATCTTTAAATAATTTTTTAAAAGGTATTTCAACAATAATTATAATAGCAAATAAAATAACAAATGCTAATAATCTAAATGTGTTAATATACATTTATCTTTATGTTCCTATTATAATTCATATAAAAAAATGATGTATATAATTATATGTATATTAGTTTATTAGTTTATTAATAATGTTATCAATAAATGGATATAGCATATCTAAAACCTCTTTGAAGAATGAAGAAATTGAAAAAATTAAAAAAGACCTAACGATGAAACCTCGTGTTAATTTTGATATGGGAAATAATAATGACGCCGAAGAACTCGTTTTTGAACTGTATAGAGAGACTGATAAAAGAATCTATATACCACGATATTATGGTTTAGTTAATTATGGAGTTCCAAAAGTATTAAAAGTATCGGGAGGCGCGGATATATCTGTAGGGTTTGTGGGTAGATTGCGAGAATCGCAAATGGAACCTGTTAAAAACTTTTTGGAAGCAGCAAAAAACCCTCAAAAAATGGGAGGTATTATTTCAGTTCCGTGTGGTTTTGGAAAGACTATAATGAGTTTATATATTGCGTGTGCTTTAAAAAAGAAGACGATGTTTATAAGTCATAAAGATTTCTTAAACCAGCAATTTATAGAAACGGTAAGGGAGTTCGCTCCATCAGCATCAATTGGAATGATTAAACAAAAAAAGGTGGATGTTGAAAACAAAGATTTTATTATAGCATCACTACAATCACTCGCGATGAGAGATTATGATATTAAAATCTTTGAAGATATAGGATTCGTAATTATAGATGAAGTTCATCATACGGGAGCGCAGGTTTTTTGTAGAGCGTTTAAGAATCTAAATACGCCTATAATTCTGGGATTATCTGCGACATTAAATCGCAAAGATGGAATGAGAAAGGTGTTTGAATATTATATAGGCGGTTCAGTATATTCTATTAAAAATAAGGAATACACTGATGTTGATGTTAATATACATAAATATTATGTGCCCGATATTGAATATTCATTAGTAAAAAAAATGTGGAACGGAAAAGAGAATATTGCCGCGATGATTAATAATATATGTTCTTATAAACCTAGGATAGAATATATAATTAATATTTTATCAGAAATCTTAAAGAACGAACCAGATAGGAGAGTGCTTATATTAAGCGAAAGAAGAAATCAATTAAAATCAATTGAAGATTATATAATAGAGCAAAATATTGCGAATAAAGATTACGGTTATTATGTTGGTGGAATGAAGCAAAATGAACTAAATATATCTTCTGGAAAACAAATAATTCTCGCTACTTTTCAACTTGCTTCAGAAGGCTTTAACGTTCCTACACTTAACACTGTAATATTTGCATCGCCAATTTCAGATATTCAACAATCCATTGGGCGTATATTGCGAGAAAGACCAGAAGACAGAAAGTATACTCCGCTATGTATTGATATCGCAGACGAATTTTCTGTATTTCATAGAAAAAATAGCACTCGCTTGAAATTTTATAGAAACAATAAATACAAAGTATCTTATTATCAAGATAATGAGAAAATAGAAAGTGCAAACGATAATGAAGATAATGAAGATAATGAAAAAGGAAACGACATCAATTACACTAATGACAATAGTAATGACAATAGTAATTATAAAGGATGCTCTAGATATGGTGATGTAAATGGTAAAACTAAAAAGAAAGTTATGTTTATTAATGACGATGAATAATTAGTTAAAAATATTAATGTAATATAGTAATAAGATGGAAGAAGAAGACAATTCTTTTGAGGCTATACTCTGGGTATTTTTAGTAGCAATATTAATAATGGCTATCATATATTATATTAATTATTATGTAATCTATAATAATCAAACCCTTTTAATACCTAATAATAAAAACGACGAATTATATAATAATGAACAGAACAATCCCTATATTCAAGATAGGAAAGAAAAAAAAAATAATCCCGCGCCGCCTAAATTAGTTAATTTATACAATGAAGATTATAAGAAATTGGAGAATAAAAATGATATTGAATATGTAAATAAAAATACCATATTATTATATAATGACGAACTTCGGAATGATTTAAAGAAAGACAATGATAATTTTGATGTAGAAATAATAAGACCATTTATAAAAAATAATACTTTTGATAGTGATTTGGAGAAAGTATATGTAGATGATATAGCGGATAACACTGACCCTGATAATAATTATAATGAAATATATGATTATAGTGTAAAACTTCAAAAAACGGATTTACCCGTTGCAAATGTTCCTATATGTATGCTTAAAGATAACAAATCCCTAAAGTTATCTGAAAGATAATATGAGAGCATCATGACATCAAAATATAATTATATTTAGATATAAATATATAAAAAAATGAGCATATATATATATAATCTCGGAAATGTTTAGATATATAATGTTGTCGTCGCTATCTGTATCAATCGCATTTTCTAATTTCAATTTAGCGACAACGAGTACATTGATTTCCCGCACGAGCGCTGATACAAATGCCAACGTAAAACCAAATATTAATAGTGTAGCATTTAACCCTATTTATCACGTTAATCCTATTTATCCTATTTATCCTATCAATAATACATATCCTACATATTATACAGATTACACTGGATATGATAATATTTATAAATATAAATTATTTGAAATTAAAAACGATAGATTGAGTATTATGGAAGCCATCAAAAGTTCTTTTCGTTCCTTATATTATCCGTTTGAAAGAAAAATACCACTATACGCAAGTATATATAAAAATAATAGTTAATATTGCTAAAATTATTAGAGCATTAGTGCTTTATCAAAATATATAATTTAATAATTTTTTATATATTATAGATATATTTGCGACTTCTCGTAATCCTTTATTATTTTTATTATTATGTAATAAATTTTCATTCTCTTCAGTCTCTAAAGATTCTATTTTGCGAGTTGCTTTATCAATACCAGTCATTTCACATTCTCTAACATATTTATATTTATTTTCAATAAAATAATATCCTATCATATTTTACTGTTATTACAATATTATATTTTATATATTATTTTACTAAATTTATTACAATATCAAAATTATCATTATTATTTTTTTTAATATTAATTAAACACTGTTTACTTAATAGAAATTTGCGACCACAATATTTGTTATTTTTCATTTCCCTTTCATTATAATTTCCTATGTATTCGCAAAAATCTTTAATAGCCTTATGAGAATATCGTATATTTAACTTTGTAAAAAATATTTTACAGATTACTATATATTTTAGCGACAATAATTCGGTTTTACTATATTCGGCCATACATTTGAGAGTATAATCAGAATCTATATAATTTATTTTGGATATTAAATTGGTAATAATTAGTTCTTCGAAAATATCTTGCGTATTTGTTATATAATCTCTTAAATAAAAGAAAGAATCTATGACTGAATTATCCTCTATTCCTTCGTTGTTTTTAAGACGTAATAATGACGGTTTTACATTATCTCTAATTTTCCCGCGAATAGACCAACTAGGAGTGCTATCATATAAATATGGAATATTATTGCTATTTGCGTAATCTATAATATGCTTCTTTTCTACATTTAATAATGGGCGCCAAAACATAATTCCATCTATTTCCTTAAGTACTTCCATGCCACATAGATTATTATAGTTGCTCTTATTTGAAATATTAGTTAATATATTTTCGAAACAATCGTCTTTATTATGTCCTAATAATACATATGTACTGTTATTCTTAATATTAAGTCGGTACATATCATATCTAATATTTTTAGTTATATCTTCGTATAAATCACGTAATCCATTATGTAAACAATTATTGCGCGAGATTTCATTAATAGTTCTAAAATATAATTTAACTTCTAATTTATTACAATAATAATTTACAAAATCTAATTCGTCAGCCGAATGCTCTCTATTATTATAATTTATATGTACAGCAATGATATTTTTAATTTTACTAGAATTATAAGTATCTTTGATATACTTACATAAATATAGCGCAACCATACTATCAACTCCGCCAGATAACGAAACAATTATTGTAGAATTATCTTTGAGTTTTTTTATTTCCTCGCAAATATTATTATGAACAATTGGGCATATTTCAGATATATTATTCTTTTTATCTAGGCACTTTGGGTCTAATATGTCTTCATTTATATCTTCCCGCGTTTTAATATGAATATTGTTTTTCATAGATAATATATTTATTTCTTTATAAATATTATTAAGAGTCGCTTGAAGATACCTGCGGCATTTATGTTTGTCTTGGGCATTCGCCTTTTCATATAATGATATATATATACTGATAATTTCATAGATTTTATCAATATCCTTCAAATGCCTATAAGGTAGATATATAAAACTCAATTCATCTATGGTGAATCTATTAATTTCGTTATTATTTTTATATAATAATATATTGGAAAAATTCACTGCTTTTTTTGAATATTCTATGACATTAACACTAATATCATAAACACGCTTAAAATGTCTTGAAATCTGATCAAGTAATATAATACAAGCAATTATGGTTTTATTATCAAACTCGCGAACATTATTTATATAAATCTCATATATATCATATGTATCTTCGATATATTTATAATACTTATCGCATAAATATGTATCTATCTTATTATCTTTAGAAAACCAATAATCTTTATTACTAAACCATTCATCATATAATTCATTTAATACACAAAGTTCATACATATATTATAATAATGATATATATTTATATCTTATCGCATTGTATGTAATAGATATAAAAACTGATAATATCGTATATATACATTTATATATATTACTACTATTAGAAAATAATATTAGTTCAATAGAGAAAAACTAGATAGTATTCATAAAATTATAGATAAATAAATCTTAATATCTATACTTTTTCATATTCGTCTGTGTCATTATCGCTTATATTTATGCGGATATCTTGAATATCATTTAAAATTATTGATTCTATTTGTCTTTTATTGATTTTATTGTTCAATTTGGCAGCCAATTCAGTTTCAATACAATGATTTAATAGTTTATTATATTTACGCTGTAATAATTTTAATTCATTATTTTTCTGTTGTAATATTTTATTAAGTTTATCTACTTCTCTAACATAAAAAATATTCTTAAGAGAATTATTGTTTATTTCAATAGTATCTTTAGAGAAAATATATAGCAGATTATCAAACATTATTATATATTATTAGTAAAATATAATTATAGTTTTATATAAAAATATGATATTGTTAAATTAACTTTCTTATTCGCAGGGTTGCATATTACCCAATTTATAACAATATGCTGTGCCGATTGTTAAAGCATAATATCCTCTAATATAGCAACCTTTTTTTCTTTCCATTTTATTGTAATGTATAGGATATCTTTCTTTAAACATCTCTTCAATTTCGGATTTTCTTACATTATGAAACATAGATTTTCGAATAGTATCTATAGAAGAATTAGATACTATCTCATTTATATATTCTTGTAAAGCATCTAATACTTTAAAATAGTAAATGTGCAAATATTTATCATAAAAGTATTCACAATTTTCATCTTCTACATCATATTCGATTCCCTCTATTGTATATTTAAAATCTAGAATTTTTTTATTAATATCTATATCTATCAAATGATTTATAAAACATACCTCTTCGTTTTTAGCATAATATACGACCTTGCATTTTCTTTTTTTTGATAATTTAATTATTTCTTTTTGAATTTCTTCGGGCAATTCGTGAAGAAAATTTTCAGAAAAAATACTCATATAGTAATATAATTTATAGTATATATCTTATATAAAAAGTAGTAATAGTAATATTATAAATTTCTATTTTTTTACTTCACATTGTAATGTTTTAGGATTGCGCCGTGTTCCTTTAGGACAACGTCCTAATTTAGTATTTGGTTTTGTTTTAGAATTTACTGTTTTTTGTTTATTAATTTTAGGAACGCATTCTTTTGTTATTTTATTTTTGATCATTCCTTTAGGACATCTCTTTGATTTAACAGGAATAATATTTTCTTTGTTTTTACTCAATTTTGACTTTGATTTTTGCGGTGATATAGATATATCTTTTTGTGATAGTTTAGATAATGTAGTAGGTACTATATCATAATAATCTAATGGAATACAACCAGTTTTAATACTAAATTGGTCTTTTTTAAATGGTTTTGCTAAAACAGTATATTCATTTCCTTTTTTACTTATAAGTTCAAAAATAATATTTCGCGGCAATAAGTATTCTTTTTCATTTTTAAATACTGTGTTAGATATCATATTGATGAAAGGTAATCCTTCTTCTAGATATATTTTATATATAACAGCATTTGCACCTAAAGCAAACTGTTTGGCGGTTGCATAGTCAGATGAAATAGATATATAAGTTGTAATAAGGGCAGTATCGCCTATATTTTCTAATTCTTCGCCATTTGTATTAATATATTTTTCAGTCATTCCTCTATAGAAAACTTTACGAATATATGTTTTTTCATAGCGTGGCGCTACTTCAATAAAACCTTTATCTATTTTAGTAATCATATTATCCATTGCTTTTTTAAAATCTATGTTTTTAAAGTCTTTACTTTTCGAAACATCAAATACTTTATCGAATTTTAATAGTTCAACAAACCCATTTTTTAATGGTTCATTATTATCATATAATTTTGGATTTAATAAAATTTTATTTATATAACGATACATTTTCAAAGTATATTGTTTTAAAATTAAAGACATTAATTCATCAAAATATACATCTTCATATACATATTTAAAGTTTACTTTTTTAATTGATTTTTTAGAAGACAGTTTTATTAAGCCTATTGTTGTTAATTCTAATAACTCCTTATTTATATAAGTATTTCCAGTTGTTTTCAAAGTTAGTTCAATAATTCTATGTTCTTTCAATACATTATTTAATCTATTAAGATTAACAATAACTTTTTTACCAATAAAATACCCTATATTATAAAAGGTTTCTGGGTTATCATAAGTCTTCTTCTTAAGCAAAGCGTTATTTGCGATAATACATTTTTTCATTTCATTATTAAACATAAACAATGACTTGTTAACACCATATGCTTTATTATTTACAATAATAACTATATTGCCTAAATCATTATTAAGATATTCTTTTATCGGTATATTCTCTAAATTTATTGGATCGTATATTAACATATATCTTTAGACAAATTCTATAATATAAATATATTAAAATATATTTTACAAAAAATAGTTATAATTAAATTTATCAAAGTTCTCTTCATTTAGTTTCACATTGTAATGTTTTAGGATTTCGCCGTGTTCCTTTGGGGCAACGTCCTAATTTAACATTAGACTTTTGTTTAATATTTTTTATTTTAGGAACGCATTCATTGGTTGCCTTATTTTTAACCATTCCTTTAGGACATCTCTTTGATTTAACAGGAATAATAATTTCTTTGTTTTTACCAGAATCTATTTTTGATTTTGTCTTTGATTTTGTCTTTGATTTTGTCTTTACATGTAATGGCGTCGATTGTTTTTTTGATGTTGACTTGGACATAGATGTAGATATATTTGCAGGTTCTAAATCATAATAGTCTAATGAAAAACACCCAGTTTTAATACTAAATTGGTCTTTTTTAAAGGGTCTTGCTAAAACAGTATATTCTCTTCCACTTTTACTTATAAGTTCAAAAATTATATTTCGCGGTAATAAATATTCCTTTTCCTTCTTAATTTTTGCATTAGACACCATATTTACAAAAGGCAATCCTTCTTCCAGATATATTATATATATAGGTGTTACTTTACCGACAAGATTGCCGGCAAAAACTTTTGCTACAGATTTTTTAGTAGAAACAGATGTATAATTAAGAATTAGTGCTGTATCGCCTATGTTTTCTAATGGATCCCCATTTGTATTAATATATTTTCGATTCATTCCTCTATAAAAAACTTTGTGAGTATATGTTTTTTCGTATCGTGGTGCTGCTTCAATAAAAAGTCTGTCTATATTACTTATTGCTTTATCTATATATTGTTTAAAATCTCTATTTTTAAAATTATCAAACTTTGTAACTTTAAAAACATTTTTTAATATAGAATATAAATAATATTCCAATGGCAAATCATTATTATAATAATCAGGATTTAATAAACTATAATTTATATATGTATATAAAGACCCGCTATATTCATGTAAAAAATGAGATATTAATTCCTCAAAATATACATCTTCGTAGGCATATTTAAAATTAACTTTTCCAATTGAATTTTTATTATTAGAAGGTTTTATTAAACCTATTGTTGTTAATTCTAATAACTCTTTATTTATATAGGTATCTCCGGTAGTTTTTGAAGTCAACTCTATAATTTTATGTTCTTTCAATATATTATTTAATTTATTAAGATTAACGATAACATTCTTTCCAATAAAATATCCTATATTATAGAAAGTTTCTGGATTATCATATGTCGCTTTTTTAAGTAATGCGTTATTCATTAAAATACACTTTTTCATTTCATTATTAAACATAAAAAGCGATTTGTTAATACCATATGCTTTTTTATTATAAATAATAACAATATTATTATTATCATTATTAATATAATCTTTAATTTGTAATTTCTCTAAATTAATTGGATCATATACTAACATTTTCTAGACTGTAATCTATAATATATTTATATTATAAATTATAAAAAGTAATATTAGATTTATCTATCGTTTTACTTCACATTGTAATGTTTTAGGATTACGCCGTGTTCCTTTAGGACAGCGCCCCAATTTAGCATTTGGAATAGGTTTTGCTTTATTTGCTTTATTTGCTTTAGTCGCTTTAGTATTTACAGTTTTTTTCTTATTCATTTTAGGAACACATTCCTTTGTTATTTTATCTCTTATCATTCCATTAGGACATCTTTTTAATTTAACTGGTATTATGTTATTTTTGTTTTTATCACTACCTACACTTGTCTTTGTTTTTGACTTTATAGAAGATGAAATAGATATATCTATTTTTGATGGTACAATATCATAATAGTCTAATGAAATACAACCTGTTTTAATAGTAAATTGGTCTTTTTTATAGGGTTTTGCGAAAATAGTATATTCATTTTTATTTTTACTTATAAGTTCAAAAATTATATTTCGCGGCAATAAGTATTCTTTTTCATCTATAAATCGTGTTGTAGATACCATATTTATATAAGGCAAACCTTCTTCTAGATATATTTTATAAATAATTGGATTTGATCCAGACATAGCGAACTGTTTGGCAGCGTCATATGATGAAGAAACTGATGTATAATTAAGAATTAGTGCTGTATCTCCTATATTTTCTAATTCTTTGCCATTCGTATTAATATATTTTTCTTTCATTCCTCTATAAAAAAAAGCATGGATGTATGTTTTTTCATAACGTGGTGCTGCTTCAATAAAACCCTTATCTATTTTAGTAATTATATTATCCATAGCATTTTTAACATCCATGTTCTTAAAATTATTTTTATATTTTATTTTTAACTCTGTTATTAATACAGATTTTAAGTATTCGTCTGTTAATGGCTTATCATTATTATATAATTCTGGTTCTAATAAATTTTTATTTATATAATAATAGAGTGACATACTATAATTTTTTAAAATATACGATATTAATTCATCAAAATATACGTCTTCGTAGGCGTATTTAAAATTAACTTTTCCAACTGATTTTTTATTAGAAGAAGGTTTTATTAAACCTATTGTTGTTAATTCTAATAACTCCTTATTTATATAAGTATCTCCACTTGTTTTTGAAGTCAACTCTAAAATTCTATGTTCTTTCAATATATTATTTAATGTATCAAGATTAACTATAATTTTTTTACCAATAAAATAGCCTATATTATAGAAAGTTTCTGGATTGTCGTAAGTCGCTTTTTTAAGTAACGCATTATTAGCAATAATACATCTTTTCATTTCATTATTAAACATAAATAACGATTTATTAACACCATATGCTTTATTATTATAAATAATAATAATATTATTAGTATCATTATTCATGTAATCATTTATTGTTATATTATCTAAATTAATAGGATCAAATACTAACATATCATATAACTCTAAAATATAAATATATTTAAAAATATATATATTAGAAAAAATGATATATAAATATATCAATATTAATATTTAAAAACAAATGCAGGGGATTATTAGTTTTTCTAACAGAATCGCTTTAAATATTAAGAGCAACGACCATAAAGATGATATATTGAGTGATTTGAGTACATTGTATAAAATTAAAATATTACAGAGACATCATCATAATCTAGATAATAGTAATGTAAATGTAGTAAAAACTAATCATCTTATGAATTTACGTTCTAACGGTAATAGATACTATCTTTATTTTACTCTATATAACGACATTGAAACAATGTATTATATAGATAAAAAGATACATCCTGGATATCAAAGACCGCGTATTATTTTTGGCAGAGGACTTTTTGATAAAAAATTATTTAAAAATACTCTTATTGATGGTGAAATGGTTAAATGTAAAGATAATACATGGACATTCTTAATTAATGATATTATATGTTATGAAGGTAAATATCTCAATAATAAAACTCTACCAGAAAGACTCAATATTATTTATAATCTTCTAGAAACACAATATACTCCAGATAGTACTATAGATGTATGTAATTTTAAAGTAAAATGTTATTTCAATATGTATAAAGAATCTATAGATGAATTACATAAATTATCTAATAGTCTAAATTATACTTGTAGAGGTATATATATATGGCCATACGACTTAAAATATAAACCTAAACTTTATAATTTTGATGAAACTAATGTTATCGACGTTGTGAGAAAAACAAAGGATATAACTGAATTTAAAACTATTGAAAATCATAATATAGAAATTATTAATGATAATAATGAGGTTAATCCCGCGAATCCCGCGAATTCTCTAAATATACTTGATAAGGTAAAAGAGGTAGATATTGTAGATACTAAAGAAACACACGCGAATACTTGTAATGATAACGAAAAAATATTGTTTTTGATGAAAACTCTTGAACCTGATATATATAATATCTATGAGACAGAAAATGTGAATGATAAATCTATTGGTATCGCTCTAGTACAAACCATGAATGATAGTAAAATATTACGAACTGCTTTTAGAGATAAGAATGCCATGACGGTTCTCAAGTTCGCCTGTACATTTAGTGATAAATTTAAAAAATGGAAGGCCGAGCGTCAAGTATAAAAGTTGATTATTTAATATAATAATATCAATATGGCTGATTATAAAAATTATACTCTCGAAGATAATAATCAATTTTAAATATGTTCATTTCATAATTGCGGGGAGTTTGTCATATGATTTGTAATTTATTAGGGTGAAATCGCTATATTTCAGAGATTCTATCCATTTTATTTTGTCATCCAATGACGTTTCAATAGCAGGGGCGGCCTTTTCAATTATAACACGAGGACTCTCATATATTTCTAATTCAACTTGTTTTTTTACCTGTTCTACGTGTTCTTCATAGATATGAGCGTCGCATAAGGACAAAGAAATTTCTGAAGAATTCATATGTAATAAATGTGCTAGTATCTGCGTTAATAGAGCAGTACTTGCGATATTAAAAGGAAGACCCAAGAATAAATCAGAACTTCTCATGGTAAGATGACAACATAATCCATCTTTACATTTATTAAAAATATATAGAATATGGCACGGAGGAAGCGCCATAATATTTAAATCTACAGGATTCCACGCAGATAACACCGCGCGACGACTATTTTCTTTAAGTAATTCTGTAATAACATATTTAATCTGATCAACCGCGATATTATTGTCTTCTCTAGATTCTCTAGATTCTCTAGATTTTTTAGATATATATTTTTTACCAAACATGCGCCACTGCCAACCATACACGGGACCCAATTCTCCTTCTTCAAAATCTATTAGACCTACACTATCCAAATATTTGCGCGACGAATTGCCATTCCAAATATTAACATTTTTATCCTTAAGTTCATTGGCATCTGTAGAACCTTTTAGAAACCAGAGCAATTCTTCTACAATGCCTCTAAAAAATACTTTTTTAGTAGTAATCAATGGAAATGATGATGAAATATTATCAAACTTAATCATACAGCCAAAGAGCGAAAATACATTACCATTCCTAGTATTTTTATATTCGCCATTTAAAGTATCTTTTAATAGATTAATATAACCTTCTTCATTTTTATAAAACATTATGTTATTGATTTAAGATATATATATTAAATACTATTTATATATTTGTAATAATATATATTATTATAATAGATAATTACTAATATGAAGGAATGTCCCAAAGATAAAATATTAAATCCAAAGACTAATAGATGTGTAAATATTAAGGGGACAATAGGTAAAAATTTAGTGAAGGATAAAAATCTACTAGATATTAGCAATGAGAATAACAGTTGTTATATAGATAGTTTGTTAGTCGGGTTATTTCATTTTAAGAATAGAGTAATATATAATATGTTTTTTAAAAAAAAACTAGAACACAAATATGCTTTACGAATTCAAGAAGAATTATATTATATATATAAATATATTAATAATAATGATGATATCGAAAACAAACAATGTAATATTATAAGAAAATATTTAGAAAAATATTACAGAGAACTTGTTAAAATTAATGAAAACAATAAAATTTTTTTTAATAATAGAGATAATTGGATTACAAAACAAATAGATGTTTTTGAATTACTGACATTTTTTGATAAAATATTTGATTTTAAAAATAATATACATATTATTGATGGAAATAATAAGTATAAGAGAAATATGATATATGATGTATCATCTTTATATTTAATGGGTAAAAGCATTTTTGATATATCTTCTATAATACCAAATCGCGTTGATATATATGATTTTGATAAGAAGAATTATTTTAAAAATTCAAAAGGAAAACTTGTAACACACTACGAAAAAAAGTATAACATATTGAAGACAAATGGTGTGCTGCTAGTAGAAATATATAGAAATATAGGATATGAACATAAATTAACTACTAAAATTATTTATCCAAATACTATAAAAATAGAAGGGGATAAAAAAGAATTAAAATTAAGGTCTATTATATTGCATAAAGGTGATAATGTAGAATCGGGGCATTATACTGTGTTATTAAAAAAAAATGGTAAAACATACGAATATGATGATATCCGAGAAACCAAGGTTCGCGAAATTACAGAAGAATATGAGAGAAAAATGCGAAAAAATATAGTATGTTTAGTATATTCGCGATAGTTAAATATAGTATGTATTATTAAACCAGATTATTTCAAAATTTAAATTAAAAAGTAAATATCTTGGCATCCATCTAATTACCTGTAAAACGATAATAAATATGTACTATAATATAATAATTAAAAATAAAAATTGACTAAATATATATTATAATTTATTACCTACAATGTCTGATAACATGTCTACTGCCAGCGCCGCTTCTGTTTCCAATATTAGTAATAATATCCCAGTATCTTATAATGCCTATGATGAAAATGTTGTATTTACAACTGATAAATTGAACGTAAGTTTCAACATTTCATTCGGCAAGGGAAAAGACAGTCTTGTATATACAAATGAAAGAGACCTTAAGGATTTTACCACAGAGTATAAGATAGAAACTGTAGAGAATGATATTTCCAAGCATTATTATGTTGCTGCCGATGAAGGTCCTCTTCTAGTTAAGATTGAAAATCTAGATATTTACTCGCGCTATAATAATAATTGCGATTATGCTCTAGGATTTGCGGTTGATTTTGAAGAACCTGAATATCTCGAACAGAGTAATTATACACCATTTAATATTGATAGAGATGGTGTTATGTGGTCTATCCCTGTTCAAGAATCGTGGAAAGGTAGTAGTCCTAATGTATTTTATCAAAATGCTAAAGCAAGATATCAATGGACTACTTCGCGCGCCAAGTATATGGGAGAAGAACTTACAGAAGATGAAAAAGAACTTGGTGTTGAAAAAACTAGCGAAACTACCGGATTGATGTATCTGTCATTTATGATTCTTAGCAAAGAAAAAGAGGTTGTACAAGAACGCGAAATTACGCGCAGTTGTAATATGAGAAGTGGTGGCGTATCGCGTAGTATTACTCGGAGTATTATCCCCGATACTGTAGCAGGAAGAGTAGGATATGGACATGCTGCGTCATCTTCATCTGTCGCAAGTACGTTTAAGTATGCTAAACATACTACGAGGCTAGTAATTCCAGTTCGTATTAGAATTTCAAAGGATTCGGCAGTTGGAGATATGAATTGTTCGAAGACTCTTAAGGGTGCTGAACTTAATATGGAAAGAAAGAAAGTTGTTGTCGCCCCTTTCCTACCTTAAATCCCCGGGTTATCCAAACATATTACAATAACATAAAATTATAAACGTGTTTGTATTATATATATTTTTATTGTTTATCAAGAGATATTAGGATAATCGCCATACATCCTAACATAATTCCTAAAATACTTTGATATGATATTTTTACATTTTTTTCGTAGTATATTGTGAATAATAATATAAATATAATTTCAACAGCAGCGAAGACTCTAAAATATGCTGGATTAGGGCATGTTTTTATAATGTAATATCCAAGGAGTATAACTATAAATAATATAAAAGAATATATATAATATTTAGGTTTAATAATTTCTGTCTTTAGATAATAATATTTATAAAAAGATAATATATATAGGACACTTAATATACCTACTATGACATTCACTATAATTGGAAAAATATCACGAGGTGTTTCGTCATATCTCAAAAATAATATTAAACTCGCTATTATTATACTGTGAATAATAGAAAGTACTATCCAGTCCATAATTTAATCCTAGTAATTCTATTTATTATGTATATAAAAATAGAATATCGCGAAGTTTAATAGGTATAATATTTCATATAAAAATATAGCGTCGTCTTTATTTATTATAAGTAATAACAATAATAGCACTTGTGTATATAATAGAACAAATAACATATAACAGTCTTGATTACATTCTCTATAACAGTGTCTTATCATAAATAATAATATTGATATAAAAGCGATAGACGCAAAAATATAATGTAATATATGGTCTTCTGTAAAATATATTAGTATATATATTGATACTAATAAAATGCTTATTATTATGATTGAATATGTGTCATTTCTTTTGTATTCATAAAGTATTGTTGTAATACCCATAAGTATCATGAAAAATAATATAATATATTTAGAATCGTCATTAGATATTATATTAGATAAACTTGGATTATTGTCATAATATATATATACATAAATTATTGGAAATATATAAAATGATAACATTAAAAATAATAAGAAATCATTTGTAATATTTTTCATAATTTAATACTTATCTATATTTTATATAAAAATTGATTTAAGATTTATAAAAATAATTATATAAAGAAAGAATGTCAATTGCTAGCAAAATAAGTATTAAGGATAAGTTGGATATCACTTATAATATCTTGAATATCCTTATGAAAAACAATAAGACCATTGTTAGTAAAAGCGTTTATAGTAAAAATAAAGATTTTGATCAAGTAATTCGAAAAAATACTCGCAGTCCACAATTCTTTTGTACTAATTTCTGCGGAGGCAGTATCAATGATTGTACATGCCTTCATAGATCCCATTAAATTATATATTTAACTTTTTATGAACTGTTTCTATAGCGCCTTCAACCCATGCTTGACGTTCGCTATACGTTTCCCCTAATATATAGATATCTTTGGTAATAAATATTTTATCTATTTCTTTTTGTATATTTTTTGTATTTACTCCGACATTCCACATATGATCGCCTGATTCCCAAAAATGCATAGTAATCCATTCAGGTTCTTTAATATTTTTTTCTGGAAACATTTCATTCAATATTTTCGTTAAATATTTTTTGACATCTTTTTCAGTTTTAAAAGCATTCCAAAAATCGGCATTATATCTATCACTATAACTTATCTGTATTAAACCTCTTGTATAATCTATAGGAATAATAAACTGTAGTTTGTTTTGCGTAAGTATCTTTGGCATATCCTTAAACCAGACATCTTTATATTGTGCAAATATTCTTAATAAATGTCCATCGCTAACTGTATTAAATAAATAATCATATTTTTTAAAATAATCTATCTTCATATAATCACATCTTTTAAGTGTTAAATATAATTTTGAATAATTATAGATATTACCATTAACCCTTATTGTTTTCTTATCATCATTAATATCTTCTAAAATTGAAGAAAATTTAATAGAAACGCCGGCATCTACTATATATTTGTATAACACATCACATAATATCTGTATTCCGTCGCGCAATACAAAAAAATCATTATTGCTAATATCAAAATCTTTTCTTAATGTTAGAAGACCATTATACGCATTCATATCATACATTTCGCCAATATAACCAAGTGATATTTTGAGCAACTCAACTTCATTTGCGCTCAATATTAGAGAAAAATAGTTATATAAATTATATAGGTTAGGGTTATATTTGTTGCCTTTATTTTTTTTAATAGCATATTTCCATAATTCTTGTAAACTTTCGAATTTTGAATTATAATGCTTTAGAAGTTGCTGTTCATTCATTAAGCGACCTTCTATAAAATAATTAGTATTTTTACGAATCGTTATAATCTGGTCTTGAAGATTAAAATCCTTTATTAATTTCATTACATATTTATGTTTCTTTCCTAATCTTCCAGCACCAACTGAATATCTAAACCCCTTATATTCATTTGTATAAATACGACCGCCGGTTCTATGAGAACCTTCAAATATAACTATATCCGCTGATGGTATTCCATTTAATAATAATTTATACGCTAAATATAATCCTGTAATACCTGAACCAATTATAGTATGCTTCATTATTTGTATTATAATATTATAATTTTATAATAATATAATAATATAATTTGAGTACATAACTTTTTTAATTTAGAAATTTCTAAAAAACTTTTGAAATATTAGAAAATAAAAAGTTATGTACTCAAATTTTAATTTCAAATTTTAGAAAATAGTCTTCATCCATTATAATATATAACATAGAATAAATTTTAATATATAGGAATAATAAATGGAATGGGTATATTTGTCAATTTTAAGGAGTACAATTATTGTAGGGTTTATAATGTTTATAAAATACGACGATGCTCCTAAATATATATTCCCCGTACTTATAAATATATTAGTAGGATTTATAAGTTTGATATATTTCATATATTTTTACAGTAATGATAAGAATATTAAAGATATAATTACTAAACCAAAATATTATATATATTCTATAATATTGTTTTTTGTAACATTATTAGGTTATTATATTATAAAAATATCACCCAACCCGGCATATTTTAGAACATTTGCTGTGTTTGAAATTATATTATTACTACTATTAACATTATATTATAATAAAATTTTTTATATTAATTATCAAGGAATATTAGGTATTATATTTGGTTGTATATCTATTATTCTTATAACAGTTGATAATATTATATAAAAAAATAATTACATTATTATTTAAATGGAAGATAATTCAGATAATTCAGATAAAATATATAAATATAAAATAATTTTAACAAAACCCAATAATATTATTGCTTCTGACATATATAATAAAATTAATAAAATTATCTCAACAGACAGAAGAGCACTCGTATATAATACTGAAAAATACATATATAATCATTTACTTTTGCCATTTTATGAAAAAAAAAATATTGAAGATATCATATATCAATATGGAATACAGAATGCTATCCAACATTTTATTTTAAATAAAAAATATTATAATGCTATTAGAGAAATTGTGGAAAATGATGAATCAAAAATATATTTTGGGATTGCTTTTTATATTTTAAGAGAATGTTTTGAATATAGAATAATAAATACAGAGCAATAATTTCTAAACATCTATTGTTTCCATTTTTTCCCGCAAATAAGACATTCCATAAATAGCGTAGATGCTTCATCTCCAGAACGTGTTTGAAGTTCGTAGTAACTGACTTTTTTACTTTTACATCTCATACATGTAATCATATCTGACATTGCAACAATATTAAATTCATACGCTTCTTTAAGGCGCAAATTATTTTTATCAATAATATCCTTCCATCTCTCTGGAAATATATTATGACATTGCATATACGGAAGCATATGAGGAACAAACTCCTTATTTTCAACCATTCTTTTATATAAATTAATATTACCAATATAACTATTCGATTTAAGATTAGAGTAGATACTTCTAGATATATTAATATAGGTATCTACAAATAAAGAACACTTCCAGGTTAGTTGAATCTTATTGGTATTACAGTAATCAATTGTACAATTGAAGATGCCTATTTCTAAATCGGTCGCTTCTAATTCTGAAATGAACAAATTGTTTATAAGCATATTACGAAAATCATCGCGTATTTTATGTTTATTATAGTGATTATTTGAATTATCATGATTATTATTAATAGCACTATACTTATCTATTTCTTCTTGTAATTTATAGATTTTAAAATCATTATTCATAATAAAGTTTTAATATATAAATATATAGAATAATCAATTTTTTATATATAAATCTAAAAAATGATATATATATTAATAATCAGTATATATATTTTGATATGTTCGTAGATATTAATAAGTATGTTACAAATACAAACATAGAACCAGATAAAATCTTATCAAACCAATACGATATTAATTTAATAGAAATATATTTTATAAATAAATCAGAAATACACGAAATAGGACGAGATAATATACCAGATAATGTAATAGATGTATCTATTACGAATAAATTGGAATCATTTATAGACAATTATTATAAGAAAAGCAGAGTTGAAAAATATAAATCCTATAATCATAAGGAAAGGATATATACATATGAATTATCAAATGATAATCAATATGTTTCTAGCAAAATTAAGAAAAAACTAGATAAAATGCAAGATATTTTAGTAATATGTTCAAAGAATGATAAACAACCTAATTATACATTTCCTTGTACAAACGAGATAGATAATATTTCCGAGTATATTATAAAAGAATATAAAATATCAAATAGAATATCTTTGATTGTGCGAACAGATATAAGTAAATGTTTTGACGAGGGTTCGGATAAAGAGATTAAAACATTATACATCGAGTATAGACATTCATATAATGTTGATACAGATAAAACAAATGAAACTATAAATAAAATAATCGCAAAAATATTGTCACAATCATAATAAAATAAAAATTGATATATAAGTATTATAATTTAATATTTAACATCTGTGTGTGTTTTAAGATTAAGATTATATAATAATGACTGATTATTCATTTAACGACTTCGCTGCTATTATGATTAACAAGAATACACTCGCTGACAAATCATTAAATATTTATAATATCAAAGAATTGTTTGATGGTTATGTTAAGCATCTTATTGTAAGAAAATATAATGTAGACGATATTAAGAAATATAGAATGGAAGCGATTGTAAATTATTATATTGACTTTTATGGAAATGATAAGAACTATGATAAGAATAAATTGATTACACAATATAAAAATTGTATCGTCGATGATTTTAGTAATAAAATAAATCCTCCTAAAAGTTTCTTTACTATGGCGCGTCGTGAATATATCGCTAATGAACTAAAAGAAAAGACAGAATATGAAAATTGCGATATTAATACCCACTATAATACCATTAATAAGAAATACGAATATTATAGCGAATTAAATAATTCCGAAGAGCGAAAACGTGCTATTGAAAATGATGATAATTATATTGATTATAATTATTATGATAATTATGAAGATGATGAATATAATTCTAGCAATTACAATAGCGACGATTATGATGATTACTATTGTGATTATATTAGTGAAGATGATTCGGAATATTATTCAGACGATTATTGATGATATACGCGTGGAATATATAAGTAATAAGTTGGATATTTTAGATATTGTTAAAAATTGATTTTTATTTTTTTAAATATATTATAATAATATATTGCAATACCTTACAATAATATTATAATGAAATTGAATTATTATATTGGCGCGCATATTAAACGTGATGAAAGCGGGGGAATTATAGGAACTATGAATAATATAAAGAAAAATGGAGGAAATGCTCTTCAAATATTTATTTCAAATCCTAGAAGTAATACTATTACGAATCTAGACAGTTATATAAATAAATCGCGAGATATTAAAAACTATTTGAATGAAAATAATTTTAATCTTGTTATACATGCTCCATATACTATAAATATATCTAAAGACCCTAGTGAAGGTAAAAGAATAATGCCTTTAGAAGAATGTATATGGATTAAATTACTTATTAATCAACTAACGTTGGCTTCTATGATGGGTGCCGAAGGTGTTGTATTACATGTTGGAAAACACGTATCACTATCTTACGAACAGGGACTACATAATATGAAAGTTGCTATTGAGCATATATTGAAAGTTATGAGAAATAAAAATTTAAAAACCAAATTAATTATTGAAACGCCCGCTGGTCAAGGAACAGAATTGTTAAAAGATTTAAACGAATTTATCCAATTCTTTAATAGTTTCTCGAAAGAAGATAAAAATTATCTAGGAATATGCTTTGATACAGCACATACATGGGCACTAGGATATGAATTAGCAGAAGCGTACGATATTTTATCTAAAAAAAATAGCAAGGACATTACTGTAATACATTTAAATAACAGTCTTGTAAAAAAAGGAGAGTTAAAAGATAGGCATTCTGTTTTATTGGACGGAAAAATATCTATAACTGATATGAATAATTTTATATCATCTTTATCCAATAATAATCATAATAATGTTAAAAATATGACATGGCCCACAATTATATTAGAAACACCTTCTGATAATTATGATATGGAAATTAATCATATTCGTAATCTATTATATTTAGAATAATTTGTTAGATATCGCTTTCATTACTTATTATTTCTAGCGGCATCAATAACTTTTTTCATTTCTTTATCAAAGTCATCGCACGTATTCCTTATATCAGTCCATTTGCTTGTTTCTTCACTAATATTTTTAATATTTTCTTCAGGTATTTTCCACAATTCTACAAGTGTTTTCAATACATCTCTATCATTATGATTGAAAATCTTCTCTACCTCTTCATAACTTATACCCTCTGGCGCTTGCTTATATACTTCTTCCATATTATATTATAATAACATAATATTATTATATAGTTTATATATGTAATATTGCGCATATTATATTTGTTTATATATTTCTATCTTGCTCATATTATGAATATACTCTGATATTTCGTACGCTATTTTTTCATATGGATGTTCCGACGAATAATTTTTTATAACTACGTCATTAATACCATTAGGTCTATCGCTATTATATAAACATAACATTAGATTTCCGTCAGTTATATTTTTATATACTTTCTTATCAAGGTCGGGATTTGCGCGTATATATTTGAGAGTATCTGCGGATATCTCATTTATATTTGATACCTCTGTATATCCCATATTATTTATTATATTTTTGAATAACTTTTCATTATATCTTTGGTAAATATGGATTTTTTCGTGTATTAAGATTTTTATTAATTCATCTTCTGAATAATTTAGAACTTTCGTAGATAAAAATATAATATTTTTTCTAGTGTGCGGTAATCCTTCCTCGTATCTATATATTTTATCTTCACTATCTTCGGCTGAAGTTTTTGATAAAACCCATTTAATTGTTGCGATATCTTTATAATTAATATATTTTGAATAATTTAAATTCTTTTCCTTGCTTATAGAATCTATTTTAACTTTTCTCAATAATTCGTCCGCTATTTTTGTACATTTATCTAATATTTCTCTATCACTATATGTAAAAGATGCTGAACTTTTTTTTATGACATCTATATATTCACTTTTAGTTATTGCTTTTCGAGCATATAAATCTATAGAAGATAAGTTAGCGACATACGCATCTTCATCATATTCGAGGAATAAAGACGTTTCATCCCTAGTCATATAATATAAATGGTTATTTACATCATCAAATATTAGCGAATTATATACATGAACAATATAATATACTGTTAAAATAAGCAAAATCAATATTGATATTAATAAAATATAGTAGTATATCATATTTATTATATGCGAATATTTTATCATTTTATATTACTCCTTAGTTTTCTTATAGCAGACGCGTTTTTTATCTTGCGATTTAATTATATTATCTATATCAACTTCATCAATATTCTTTGTTTTATTTTGTTCTAAACGTCCGCAATATAATTCTTTCTTCGCCATAGAGATTTTTAATATATCATTTATTTTATCTTTATCCTTTGATGTTTCTTTCCCGAGATATGTAATATTATTATTACTAATTATATATCTATATTTATCATCAATATATTGTCCTCCATCAACTTCAATTAGTTTATTATAAGATAGTGCTATATTATCGTCAAATACAGAAACTGTACTATACCCATACGAATTTATTGAATAATAAGTAATATTATAGGTTATCTTGATTCTTTCAGAAGATTTTTGAGATACTAAAGAATGCGGTCTATATTTATCACTAACAAATACAGATTTCTTTGGAACATCATATATATCTATTATTTTGTCTGGGTCTGCCCCTCCTGTTCCTGAAGTAATTTGTATCAAACACTTTCCTTCACATTCTATTTTCATTACATTAAAATTATGACAATCTGCGCATATATATGTACAATTATATCTAGTCAATATTATATATATCTTATCTATTAAATCATATGAGTTATTGAATCTGCCCTTTTTAATATCTGTTATATCTTTTTTAACACTTTTTTTAGATGAACCAGCGGTATCCTTGGTAGCAGCGGTATCATTTGCGCTAGAAATTACATCATCTTTTTCTTTTTTATGTTTATCAAAGAATAATGGTATATGACCCATTACAAATATTTTCTTTAAATTCTTGGATTTTTCAGTAGTATATTTAGATAATTCTTGATTTAAATTATCCAAATAAGAGTCGGATAAAATGTTAGTATTTATTATAAATACTATATAATTATCTTTTTCTTCTATACCAATTATTTCGTTCGAATATAATTTCATTTTAGTATTTTTGTTATCTACCGTAGTTATTTCGTCTAAAGATACATTTTTAATTATGTCATTAAGATTTGGAATATTTTCTTCTAATAGCAGACTATCTATATTATCATTCGCCTCATCTACCTCCCTTTTTATCCTATTCATATAATATTTTTGTGTTTTAATCATACAATCTTTTTTTTCATCTTTATATATACTAGATTCATCGTGATTACCAACGCAAATATAAATATTCTTATTCATTCCATATAGTATATGATATCCTGAAACTAATGTATCTATTAAATAATATTTAAATCCAGAATCTTTTTTATCTTTAGATTTTTTCTTTTCCTTATCACTACCATCACCAGGTGATTTCTGTACATCAGGTACTTGTTGTATTTGCTGTACATCAGGTACTTCAGGTACATCAGATGTTTTTATTTTTTTGTTTATTAAAGTATTGTACCAGTTATCTCCTGCTATAAACAAATCTGTAATTTCAGTTTCAAATGTTTTAATACTATTTAATACTATATCGCGATATATGTAATCTTTTTCGCAATTTATGTTATTCCAACAACCAAAAAATATAAAGGTGTTTTTACTCATATTTATAATTCAATACTATTAAATAAGAGCATAAAAAATATTAAATAGGCGAGATTATAAGTATATAGAATTATATTTTGCAGTTGATATATTAGTATTATTTTTTTTACAATAGGTATCATAAAACTGTATAGATACTGTATATGGAATACTAATTTTTATAAGATCTATAGGCACATATATCATCATATTAATCCAAGACACTATATTGTTTATTGCCCGTTTTAAATTGCGGACACCATCTTCTTTATCTATATTATTAATAATATGTCTTAACAATTCATTGTTAAATAATATATCTCCTTTATTCAAATTATACTGTTTTAATATTTCTGGAATTATATAATCTGTTGCTAATATAATTTTCTCATCATTGTCGTATCCATTTACATTTATTACTATCATTCTGTCTCTTAAAATAGGATTTATCAAAGAATCGTCATTGTATGTAAATATAATCATTGAACGTGATATATCCATGTCTATTTCCTCAAAATATCTGTCATTAAATTTATCATTTTGAACAGGATCCGTTATGTGTATTAAAGTGTTTATTATTTCTTGCCCTTTATATGTATTTGATACCTTATCTAATTCATCAAATAAAAATAGAGGGTTCATTATTCCAGTTTTCATAAGAGATTCGCATATTTTTCCATAAGACGACCCTTCGTATGTATAAGAATGCCCTTTTAAAAACGACGAATCATCAGTGCCGCTCAATGATATAAAAGCATTTGGATAATTTAACGCATTACAGATTCCCTCTTTAATAAGTTTGGTTTTACCTACACCTGCGCTACCTTGAATTCCTATAATATACCCTGTTGCCCTTGGAAATGATATTAATTGCGCTAATACTCTAATAATTTGCTCTTTAGCATCCTTATGACCGAATATCGTATTATCCATGCGCTCCTTAATATTATTCAGAAATTCGCATATTTTTTCATTGCCATCGCTAATCTTGATAGGTATCTCATAAAATTTATTAAATGGTATATTGTTTAATGATGATATCCAGCAATTTAATTTATAAAATTCCGAAGAATTATTATTCATCTTATTTAAACTCTCAATTTTCCATATTATGCTTTTTTTTGTTCGGATATTTATATCCGAATTTAATATTTTAAAACGCATAGGAACGTCATATGTAATTGTAGTGTTTTCTATTATATCTTCATTTTCTAAAATTTTAACCTTGTCTTGTTCGGGCAATATATCAAAATATTTTTTCTCTATAGCATTATATTTGTTATAGAATTTAGACAATTTTTTATTAATAGGATGTTTAGTTAATTTTAGTCCTGTAGAGTTTTTATTTTTACATTTATTTTTACCATTATAAGCAGTAGTATCGAGATTATTAGCAAAATTATTAGATTGACCACATTGACCATTATTTAAAATAAGATATATCATTCGATTATTATCATATTCATCCTGATATTTATTAAAGTTATTATCTGTATTGTTAATATTAATAACTTCATTATATTCTTCAGTTTCCTCGGTATCTTCAGTTTCCTCGGTATCTTCAGTTTCCTCGGTATCTTCAGTTTCCTCGGTATCTTCATTTTCCTCGGTATCTTCAGTTTCCTCGGTATCTTCATTGTCTTCTTTAGGATTATTAGAATCCTTTTTCATAAGTTAAATTTAATAATATATATAGATGTATATATATATTATTCATAAGTATTTTTTTATACATTTATATGTATTCATCTTTATATTCGCTCCCCCAATAATAATTCGAAGAGACTGTTCTAACTATTCTATTTGTATATAATATAAAGTATGTGAATAGACATATGACCATTATCATAACTATTAATAATAATAAGTCCAAATATTTATCATCAGTATATAAATTAATTGTATAGGTACTTATTATTATTAATCCCAAAATTAGGATACATATTATATAAGTATCATAGTTTTTATTGTCATATCTAATAACATCTATATTCATATCACTGTCATGCTTTTTATTTATTATAACATCATTAATATGTTTTTTTTCATTATACGTATTTTTAGATAATGTCAATAATATATCACCAGTATCTTTTAATGAATCATTGACGATAGTTGGTTTTATTAAATTAGTTAAAATAATTAAATTTGCTGCATTATTATTTAAATATGAAACTACATAATCTTTCTTTTGTGTTAAAATGATTGTATCATTTTCTTTCTTCTTATTATATAGTGTTTCTTTAACAGATACACATTTGTGCGATGATGGACACAATTCAAATCCTTGATAATAACTATTTTGAAATCCTTCTTCAATATACAAAGTATTCATTATATAATAACTCATTATTAATACTATTATAACACCAAGACACGCTAAAGATATAGATTTTATAAGAGATTTTTCAACACCTGCTATATTAACTATTATTAAAACACCTATAACAATAATAATTATAATTATATAAGAAATCATTTGATTAAATAATAAATTATTTTTTGATTTATATAATTCATATAACGTAGTTGCATTCTTAATTTTTGATTTATACATATTAATATTCTGTTGGGCACTATTAGTGTAAGAAATTATATTTTGATAATCATCGCGTAAATCTTCTCCTGTTATTTTAGTTATATATACATTATAAAATCTCTGCTTATTATCTATATTATCTATTAATTTATTTGAAGGATCATATACATTATTATTTTTTTGAAGAATTATTTTAACACATATTTTGCCCAACGCGTTATTATATGTTGCGAAATTTAGTACTTTATAACCACCATCATCATCACCTACCTTTATTCTGTAAGTTTTATTAAACTCTTTTGTTTTATTTAATATGAACATGTTTTTTATGGATTCATATTCTGTTTTATTACTAATTGTATTATCTAATATACTATCTTTCTCTACATGACCATCTCCCTTATCGCTATATATTATATAATCTCCGTCTATTTTATAGTAATCTTTAAATAATGTGTAATATTGAATTCCTAATTCAGAAGAAGCCGAATCTATTGCTGGACTGCTAGTATTTTCAATTTCATCGTGTAAATATTTGTCATATTTCTTAAAAACTTCAGCATTATCTAATACTTCTCTTTCATTCTTTCTATATAACAAAAATTTATATTCTTTAGGATTACTGGTATTAATAGGTAATTTATATGTACCAGAACAAGTTTCTGAAGTACTAATATCTACACTACCTTTGTTTTTTATAAAATTATTAAATTCTAACTTACTGCAACCAGATGGACCGTTTTCATTTGAGTAATTATATAAAAAATTATTTTCATAAGATATCGCGATTACATTTAAAACATATTTATTATTAAAAAATATGTTTGCCGCTCTTACAGATGATAATAATGTTGATTTAAAACATAATAAATATATATGTAAATAATTAATTGTAGTAGAAAAATTTGTACCCGGTTTAGTATTTTTAATAATACTAATAAAATTAAAAATTCTACGGATAACATATGTATAACACAAATTTTTTGTATCTGTATAAGCAGTTCCTGTTAGAGAAACAACTGTTGTTTGTGTTAATACATCACTATATATTTTTAAATAATTAAAATAGTAATCTGTTTTTCCTGGATTACTTACAACTAATTTATCATTATCAGCAAATATATATACTTTGTCATCAGAAATGTTAGATTCTCCATTAGCTACTTTTGATATTTCTGACGCGACAATACTATTACTATCAGAAACCACGCATTTAACAGTAGTAATATTTTCAGATCCGAAAAGATTATTTAAATCACCTATATATAAATATATACCATTAACAGGTGTAGATGGATTTATATCTTGCGTATTTATAAATATGCCTCTTGGCGTATATATATCATGATTTCTTTTTAGTTTTCTTTCTACGATAAATATATTAGTAGATGATGTGTAATAATCTTTAAAAAATGTACTATAATTTTTATAACAATCTTTAAGTGCCTCAATTATTTTAATAAATATTTCCATATTATAAATTGAATACAATATGTTATTTATAGCGTATTCGTCTGGTAAAATATTCGTAGGAGTCGCATTATCAAATTTAAAAAAACATAGATGGTCTTTACTTACAGCACTTGAAGGAATATGAGTATTTTGTATTGTTGTAGTGCTATCACTCACGTGATATGTTTGATGTAAATAAGGATATAATGAATTATGTAATAAATTCTTAAAATCTGTATCTACAGGTCCTGTAGTTAGTCCGTTAGTACCGTCTGTAGTTGCTAATTTAACAGTATTACTATCGATGCCATAAGTAATGGTGTTTATATTTACTGGAAATAATAAATTAAAATTAGTTGCAAATGTATTTGCGTGGCCACTATTATCTCCTTTAAATATCTTGTATCTTATATCATTTATAGCATCTCGTAATTCACTATAGTTATGTAAATCAGTATCCACAATACTACTTGTCATTAATTAATTTTATAATACTCTATTATTTTATAGATATAATATATTTATTTAAATACAAGATCTATATGAAAAAGATTCTCCGCTATTTTCATTATATCTGTCTATCCGGACTATATCGCCGTGTTTCAATCCTATCCATTTAGCGATAGGATCATTTTGTAATATAACGTGCATATGCATTTTACTTCGCGCCAAATATTCTTTCATGAACTCTTTGACTTCATCTTCTGTGAGTTTTGTATGTTTAGGAACATATTCATGTTTTGTTGGATTAAACATCAATTGTTGCGAACTAAAATATTGAAGATGACCGCCGTTTTTTTGAAAAATTTTATCGTATTTATTAAGTTGGGATTTTACTGCTGTTGATATTGATTCATTATTGAATACTATAATGATATTATTTTTACCTCCGTATTTATTAGTAAAATCGCTAATATTATCACTATCCTTTAACTTTTCTTTTAATTCGTTTATTATTGTTTTCCTCAAATTTTTAGAAAGAGCATATAAAATGCTCGTTTTGGACGTTTGAACATTAATAACGTGTTTATCTGTTTCAAAATCTTCTTTATTTAGAGATAAAAGCATCTCTCTAAAAGATAAAACATCATCGCCTCTATCAACAAGCATATCTTCTATATTTTTATTAATAATCTCGATATCCATATTATTTTATAATATTTATCTTATTATTATATAATAATAAAAAAGTCAATTTTTATTATTATATTATATATCTAATTATACAGCAAGTTGTCTAGCGGCTCTTTCGATTATTTTAGGGTCAATATAACTTTTTTTACATACATTAGATGTGTTATGTAATTCATGCGATGTTAGTTCTATCGCTTTTTTAATGGGATTTTTCTCATTTTTACATTTATGTAAAAATTTGCTGAATAAATTGTTGGCATTCCAAGTACGCAGATCCTTCGTAGTTATATTAACCTTCAGTTTATCCATTAAATAATTATTTACATCATCTGAACTTATGCGCTTATTATTGAATTCAAAAATATAATTGTTAGTTTTAGAATTTATATTATTAACTTTTCTTGATAAATAATCATATACGTGTTTATTTTTACAAATTGCCGTATTCCGCACTCCTTTCTTTCCTACAAAATCAAATAATACGCAATTATTACCATTTTTTACAAATAGTTTAATATGGGAATAATTTAGCGTTGTTATTCCGTATGATTTATTTTGCTGCTCATATTTTTTATTACCTATTCGAAATCCGCATGTTAATATCAATGTTATTATAATCGCAATGATTTTATTTTTTTCATCGTCGGATTTTAAATCTTTAGATATGTGCTTTTTTATCTTGATAAAAAATTTATCATAACGCTCTATTTTATCATATTTCTTTTTGTTTTGCTCTTCTATATATTTTGAATTATATATAACCTGTTTTCTACCCTTACTATCATAACCATACCCTACTATTTTTTTATTGTTAATTATAACAACATTATTATAACAGGGTGGGATTTTTAGTTTTTTTATATCACTAATCTTGTTTTCATCAGTTATTTCATCTCCGTTTTTATAATTATAATATTTAAAACCAGTCAAATACGTCCCTACTCTTTTTATTTTCATATGTTTATTTATTGTAAATAAATTATAAATATGATGTTGAAAAATGATATAAACATATAATTATATATGTATTCATAAAGTGAATATAATGGCATCAAAGAAAGCGACTCAAGTACCTCCTTCTCCGGCAACCGAAACTAAACAGGTTGTTAAAAAACAACCGGCAGTTAAATCGACTCTAGCGACAGCAACTCCCGCAGTTCCTGCTACTACAGCAACTCCTGTTTCTCTAACTGTTCCTAAAGCAAAACCTGAAGAAGTAGCACAATCGGGAGATGCCGCTACTACTGAGGCATCCCAAGTTAAAGATAATGCCGTTTCTGTTATTATCGAAAAAGTAAATACTCTGTTTGCTAATTTTAAGGAAGTTCAGAATCTCCTCAAAGTATTGAGCAAAGATTATGAGAAACAACAGAAGATTATTGAGAAAGCACAAAAAAAGCGCCAAAATGCTAAAAACTCGCCTTCTGGTTTTGCGAAACCCAACAAGATTTCTGACGAACTCTGTGATTTCATTGGAGTTCCTCATGGAACCGAGAAATCACGAACTGACATTACTCGCTTCATCAACTCGTATGTTAAAGAGCACAATCTAAATAAACCCGAGAATAAGCGATTCATTCTTCCCGATGAGAAACTAAAGAAAATTCTAAATGTTGGCGATAAAGAGGATATCAACTATTTCATTCTACAAAAACTAATATCTCATCATTTCCCGCCTTCTGCTAGCAAACTTGCTGCGACTGCTTGATATAATACAAATGTATAAGATAAGATTTAAGATTATTTTTTCAAATTATAATAATTATTATAAAAATTGATATAAATATATATTACGAACTATATTATAATAACAGATTGTTTAATATAAGATGAGCGTTCCTAAAACCACGTGTGCTATTTCCAAGACAGCAAATAATGGAAATGCTCTTAAAACATCTGGAAGTTCAATTGTTGATTATTTTATGCTATTTGTTAGAGATTTGGATGTTAATGTGAGCAATGACTATATTGAAAAATGCTGGAAAGAGGATCCGCAAAAAACTGTTGCTATTATTTTCAATGGTCGCGACAGATTGAATGGTAAAAAAGAGAAAAAAATCGCAAATGACGCTATGCTCTGGTTGAGAAAAAATAAATTTAGCACATATATAAATAACATCAAGGTATATATTGAAAAATATGGGCGCTGGAAAGACCTACAATATATATGTTATAAGTTGAAAAATATTGAGCAGAAAGTAGAAATGAATATGATTGCTGAAAAATTAATTGAAGATAAGATTAATTTGGAAAATAATAATCCAGTATCTCTTTGTGCTAAATGGGCACCAAGCGAAAATGATAAATATGATAAGAGAAGACATTATGCCAAGAAGGTTGCCTCATTTATCTATGGTAGTAAAGATATGAATAAAATGGAAAAATACAGAAAAGAGTATTTGGTGCCTTTGAGAAAGAAGATAGATATTGTTGAAGCAAAGATGTGTGATAATGAGTGGGGGTCTATTAAATACGAGAATATTCCTGGAGTAGCATCAAATAGATTAAAGAAGGCATTTATTAAACATGATGAAGAAAGATATAAAAAATACTTGGAGGATGTTAAAAACAGTGTTAAGAAAATTAATGTTACTGGTATTCTTCCTCATGAATTGTCAGGTGTTTATATTAAGGACTTAGATAAATTTAAAAATAAGGAACTTTGCGAAACTACTGAAATGCAATGGAGAACGATTGTTGAGAATGTTAGAAAATCTGGAAACTTCGATAATGCGATATCAATTGTTGATATTTCTGGATCAATGTTTAACGCTAGAAATGGAAGTATTCCGGCACAAGTCGCTATAGCACTAGGTATTATTACTTCTTTGTGCTGTAAGGGTAATTTCGCTAATAAAATTATTACATTTAGCGAAAAACCGCAACTTGTAGATTTGATTAGTTCAAAAAAATCTATCGAATCAGACGAACCTATAGAAGTAGGCAAAAATGAAGATAACTATAAATTAGAAATTCCTACTCTTCACGAATGTATTACAAATTTGCTAAATATTGATTTTGGATTTAGCACTGACTTTCTAAAATGTAATGAAGAGATTATTAAATACGCTATTAAATATAATGTTTCGCAAGATAATATGCCTACAAAACTATTTGTATTTACAGATATGCAATTTAATAATGCGGATAGTTCTAATGATCTAGATACTGTATATCAAAGTATTGTTAAATTATATGAAACTAATAATTATAAGGCGCCTAAATTTATATTCTGGAATCTTAATTCAGACAGCGACAAAGTTTTTCCTGTTAATTGCGATACTGAAGGGACAGCAATTGTATCGGGTTTTTCAGAGCAACTCCTAAAAATATTTATGAATTATGACGAATTTAAACCAGAGTTTATCGTGAATGAAATCCTCGCGCCTTATCTAAAGGATATCATTATTACCGACAAATAAATTATATTATAATTGCTATACAATGTTTATATATTATATAAAAATTGACTTATTTTTTTAGTTTTTTAAATATATAAAACTATAATATGCAATCTGCAATTAGTAATTTTACCGACAAAGATTATTATGAAAATATTATTAGGTATTTGCAAGGCTATTGCGAACTCAAAAAGTTGAGTGAGATAAATAAGTCGTCTAATATCTTTGTTAATGAACGGACAAATTTAAAAAGTATAGTCAGTGATAAACGAGATAAATATAATTGCGATATGTTAAAATATTATTTAAGTAAAAAAATTAGTTACGAGCTTAATAATGATTATAATAAAACAATAAATAGGCTCAAGAAAAGTACAAAAAACTTCAAAACTCTTACAGATAACGAGTGTTCATATTTATTATTTAGAAATAATGTACATCTATATACCAATTCAATGAATAAAGGATGCTTTCCTTATTTAGAAGATATTATATTATATTATTATAATTTTAGAAGATATTGGTTAAATACTGATATCAGTAAGGTATCAATACAAATATCAAAAACTTTATATAATATAATATTATCTATTGATAATAATTATAAATTAAAAAACGAAAAAATTGTATTATGGCTATTATAGATATACTATTTAATTGGAATAGGCGAGACCACCCATACCAGATAATATTCTCAAGACATTGTAATTTACAGCGAATATAAATATAGTTCCAGTAATTTTAGATGACAACGATAGAACAGCGGTGTCAATGCGAGACATATTGAGGGTGCCACTTGGTTGATGTTCTTCGGGTTTAAGAGCGAATGAATATACGTTGATGCCCTTGTGGTACATATCAGGGGTATTTTCGTGATGTTGATAGGGTTGGACTAATGAGAAATATTCGCCTTGTCTTGTAGCAAAACGATCATTTCCGTTAAGCATTATTTTTGCTTGCATTACGGGATTAGTTGAGGTTACATAGTTATTATAAGTATTACCTGTGCCAGTTCCGGCATTAGAATCTCTAACAGATGTTGAAAAGTTATTCCAATATACAGATGATTCATCTGATTTTTTAATAGTCCATACAAGTTCTTTACAAGGATGATTGAAATTCATTCTTAGACTTTTCATGGAATCAGAATTATTTCCTGACGTGGTTATAGTGTCAGTTCCGGTAAATTGTAACTGTTCTATTAAATATTCGTGTGATAATTGAGCAAATCTTCTGCGCTCATCAGTATCCAAGAATATGTAATCAACCCATAATGTTGGTTCGTCTAGAGTTAATACTGATTTTGTAGTAGAGAAAATAGTATTATTATTCGGTACACCATCTGGTTTATCTTGTTCAACACAATAGTTAGACGCATTTGAGTCGCATAAGTTATCTGCCGATTCATATTCAATATTTATTTTTACTTCGTGATATTGTAAGGCGATTAAGGGAAGCGCGAGACCTACATTACGACAGAACCAGAACTCTAAAGGAACATATAATTCGTAAGAAGTTGCTTCTGCTAATTCAGAACAGCAATTTTCTTTATTGGCACCAATCATTTTATAATATCCTTCGCGTTTGCCATAAGGTAATGAAAGTTCATTCCATATGTAAAGCCATTCGGAATAATGCTTATCTATACGTTGACCACCAATTTCTAATTCAACGGTTTTTAATAATTTTTGTCCAACATTAGGAACTAATGCTAAATGCTTATCTGCTGAAGTATTTTTTAATTTTCCATAAAAATATACTCTGTGTATTAAATCGCCGTTGCGAGTAATTTGATAAGTAGCACGAGAACCTAGGGAATTGCTTCCCGAAGCAGTTTGTTGAATTGCTTCGATAGCGAAGTTAGTATGACGACGATAAACTACTTTGAAAAAGGTAATTTGAGGATTACCGGTTAAATAAACATCCTGAGCACCATAAGCTACTAATTGAAGAAGACCACCACCCATTTACGCTATATTCTTTATACTATTAGAG
>SXGQ01112558.1_pt1 | contig 44084 bp, 80 predicted proteins | sample 3178371 | NCBI WGS metagenome assembly SXGQ01 (sample SAMN11356859, study PRJNA531348) | freshwater metagenome | isolation source: freshwater sample F1-20 | place: China: Fuxian Lake, Yuxi | collected 2017-12-25
CACTCTTTTAGAGAGAACAAACCGAGTACCCACTAGATCTAGTATATCATCCAATATCATTCGCAATCATCAACATCATTCGCAATCATTCAGTATCATTAGAGAAGATAATGACATCATTCCCAGCAGAGAGATGCGATTCCTCGAATTTGTTCACTGTTCGCTTCTGAGGTTGTGTCGCAGTGTGAGAGTGTGTGCGGTGGAATCTGAATCGTGCCGTGGATTGTCGTTCGGGAGGTTCAGCAGCCAATTCCCTTGCTTTTTCATATCCCACAGAGTGTTTCCAAGAATTTCCCACAGAACCCAGAGACCCAGAGACTCAGAAAGACTTCAAGCTCTTCTTAAACGAGAGTCGAGCTTAGTTCGTCGCTTTACGAGTCGCAGTTCACAGAATCCTTTCGCAGCATGCTGTGATTCGCAATATGCTTGTGAGGGTATTAGATCCTTGGTTGAGATTGGGGTATAGACGCTTATATCACAGACTCGGCATCGTGCAGTAATGAGATTGGGTTTGGGGATCATGATAAAAATGCGGACGCTCTGGTTAGATGAGAGTATATACGAGAGGGGCGAGAGAGAGGTGCAAAGGCACTCGGTGTGAGAGTGGTTGAGTGCCTTAGGATTTTAGAATAGATTTGCGACTTTGATTGTTTTTGGATATTCATAGAAACGATGATTATCAATCTGAACGATGAATCTTAAACGATTCGCCCATTCAGGTGTCACATAGACAGCATGGTAATGTGTTGCTCCATCGACGAGATCATCGTATCGCCCAGAGAGAGCAGACTTTGCTGCTTTCACTGAATCGATCCAGTTCTCATCATACTTAATCCGTTCTTTATATCCATCACACCACCAAGAAAATTGGCAACGATGACGGACTGGATTGTATTGTCGTTGGTCGGCTGAGAGTGTAGGATCTTGTCTTGTCTTCCAAGATTCTCTTACTGGACCCTGCTTTACAACCTCGCAGATTGTTTTAGGGTATCTCGGATCTTTCAGTCGATTCAGAGTGACAACTCCAACAGCGATCTTTCCTCGGAGAGACTCGCCTTTACTCTCAAAGTAAATGTTCTCAACTAAGCATATAAACTCAGGTGACTCTTCGTCTGCTGAAGTAGTAATGCTTGGAATAATTAGGAATGGTAATAGGATTAGGAGAAATATAGCGACACGCAGTCGCCTACCCACATCCTGTAAATTTAAACTTTTCATATATTCTTTTCCTTTCGAATTAGATTATACTAGGTTTGTATTAAATCAAACGATCTCGGTCTCGTTTATATTTCAGCCAACGATCTCTTGCGTTTTGAGCTGCAATTTTACGTTTCTCTGATGGTTTGCTATAAGTGGCTCGATCTCGTATCTCACGAATCAAACCCTCGCGATCAACTTTCTTTTTAAGTCTTCGGATTGCCTTCTCAATGTTATCGTTCTCAACGATTACTTCTCGTCCAGTTTCTCTTGGACGTTCATAATGTGGTGTTGAGAAACTTCTTTTCGGCGAGTCGAATCTGTTCTTCGACTTGAAGTCTTTCGTGCTTCGAAAGTTTCGATTATATGGCTTCATAATTTTTCATCAATATAAATCACGCTCGATATATTCTTGGGAAGAATATAAAGAACAAATCTTATATGTTATTTAGGTATATTATACCTGAAAAATTCTTAAAAGTAAAGCTTTTTAAACCATAAGTAGTATAAAAAAAGCATTATAAATCAATGGTTTATAAAAGAGTAAATAGGCTGTAAAATAGGATTTAAACCTATTTTAACGTGTTTTAAGAGGGGTTTAGATGATTTTACTTATAACGTCAACTACTCCAATAATTGCACGTATTCTAAACTCTTCGGCTGTTCTTGTTTCGTTCCAATCAACGAATCGATCCTTTGATATACCTTTAAGGATTCCAATAGTCATTCGAACTCTCGCTTCATCTCGGTCTTCGCCTAATACATAACCAGATTCCAAGAGTGCATAATCATTTAAACATTCTACGATTGCACCGAGTGTATCATCACGACTAAACACAAAGTCTCGGTCGAACATTGTTTGAGATATATCATGTGCTAAATCTTTTGCATTGTTTATCGTTGCAACTGTAAGAGCAACGATGTTTAATAACTGTTGATCTTCGAATGTTTCAAAACGTTTAAGTTCATTTTGGAAGTATTCAGCGAATGCTGGCACTCCCTCAGCATAGTTTAGATACCAATCAGGTATTCGATTTGGTGATTGAAAATATGCAGTTTTTTCTGCTGATTGTGTTGTATTCATATCCATATTCCTTCTGTTCTTTGTGATAGTATGTTTTGTATATTAACTAAACAAACCTCTAATCGCTTTTCTAATTCTTCAAAGTATAAATCATCAGCGATTAATGGTATGATTGTCTTAATTGTATTCTCGTTTGTCGTTGCTGACATTCCTGCCTTATCAATCTCAGCTAACGAGATTGGTGTTGGGGTTGGTGCTGGTACGAAAGACTTCCATACTCCATTACCAATTACATTTATTACGAGTCCTTTATTCTTTAAACGATTGCCTATATCATTTAAATTCTTTTCAATTACTTTCGAATAAGCCATTCGTTCTTGTATTAATTCTATACAACGATTCGCTATTCTTACACCATACATATTCGGTTGCCATGTATGTCCCCAATTAAATGTAGTCTTTACTTGTTTTAATATTTTATCATTAATTAAACAAGCTGACAATGGAATTAATCCATTCGTAAGTGCTTTACCTATTGTGACTATATCTGGCTTTATATTATAAGCTGTATGTGTAAATAATGTTCCTATCTTACCACCATAACCTGCTATATCATCTACGATTAGATTTGCACCATATAATGTTGCAGTCGCACGAAGTAATTGATAGAAGTTATGACTCCATGGAGCGATTGTTTTATTCCAAGGATAACTCTCAATTAATATAGCACCAATATCGTTTCTTGTTTTAAATGTTTCAATTATTTGTTCGAGCACACTTGTTTCATTCGCAATACTATCTTCTGTAGTGTACCAAGTTCGTCCACGTATTGGAACAAAACGACTCTGTCTTTTCTCTACGATATCATTATTCGCACTCCGACAAACAACTGTGGTTCCATGATAACAAGGTGGTATTGAAATTATATATCTTCTGTTTGGATCACCTTTATTCGTCCAATACAAATCATTAATATAAAAAGCACACTCATTCCCATCAGAGCCAGATACAGCATAAGCAATACCATCCATACCAGCTTCTTTTGTAAGTGTTTCGCTTAAACGATTAACAGGCTCAGCAGACTCACCACTATTACCACGAATAAAATCAATTTCATTTGTGGGTAATAGACTCTTTAATTCTTTATGATTATATCCTAATGTGAAAGAACAATTACCAGATTGTATTTCTAAATTGATACGATCCTCGTAATGTACCCAGTACCCATCTGTTCGAATAACTCTTTTAAGTTTTTCTGCTGGGCTTATTTCTTTTAACTCGTACATATTTCATGTCACTTCCTGTTAAAAATGGACTATTAAATTTATGCTTTTTCTTTTTCAATTTTGAGGTCATCTACTTCTTTTATCCAATCGTTAAATTCATTCTCTACTGTCACATTAGAAAATCCCTTGTATCTAATTATATAAAGCTTTTCATTCCAAACGTTTTTACCAAACTTTGTAAACTCTTCTACTTTAAATCCTGTATTAGATTGCCAATTCATTTTCTTTTCTATATTGTTCTCTATAAAATCTAAACATCTCAAGATGATTAATTGGGTTCTCAGTAAATATTTGTGTTTCACCACCATCTACTAAGAATAATAATACTGTTTGCTGTATTGGTTTTCCCATTAATTCTTTAAACATATGTGCGTATGCTGATGCTTGCATAAAATAACTTTGTATCCATTTCTTTTCTTTTGGTCTTGATGCTGTTTTAAAATCAATTAAAGAAACTTTATTCTTAAATGTGGCTATACAATCAGCTGTACCAGCACATTGTAGTTCATGAGAGAACATAGGTGTTTCAAGTGCCATTATATTATCTATTTCATTCAACACTGGTATAAAGTTAGTAAAGTCTTGAGATAATGTTGATTCTACTAAATCTTCTGTGTTATATTCAAATCCATCATTAAGTAAATATTTCTCAGCCCATTTATGAATTAATGTACCACGTCCTGATGCTTTTCTTGATATCTTATTCGCTTCACTGTTTCCAACTCTAGCCCTCCATTCAACAATACTTGATCTATTTTGTAATGATGTAATGGATGTCACTGAAGGATATAATTGTCCTGTTGGTGTTTTATATACTCTACTCCCAGAAGAATCAATCTTTTCTAATTTAGGAAACTCAATTGAAAGATGAGTGAATCTTTTACTAGGCTGAATATATTTCAAGGATTCTTGAGTATTCGGCTGTTCTTTCAGCAAGTCCATGTGTTCCTCCATTTATTTTTTTAGTCATCATTAATAGATCTCCTGCATCGGCTGTAATGTTTAAGTTATTTTTATTCCAAAACCAAAGAGCAGACTTCACAGCACCCTCGTACGATATAAGATATCCTGCTAGTAGATCTATATCCATAGATATACTGTCAGCAAATGCTTGATAGTTATTCTTACCAGTTAATTGTATAAGTCCTCTACCACAATATTTCCAACCATCACCTGATGCTTCATCACCATTTCCCATACGATTTGCGTAAACTCTATTTGCGATTGCTTCTGGCTTACGAGCATACTCCATTACATTACTCTCATTAAAATATTTTGGAAATGTTTTCAGTAAACCTTTATCTGAATAGTTTAAGTTTTCTGATAAGTATTTGTACTTACCTGACTCATGAGAAGTTTGTGCTAGGAATCCAGCAATACGATTTGGGTTTTCTTTAATATCTTCTGGTAATGCTTGAACCATTGTTTCATACCAATTCCTTGCAATAGATTCGTCTGTCATGTATAATGCTTTTGATAATCTTTCTTCTGTAAATATACTCATCTTTTATCCTTTGTAAACCATTCTGATAATCTATATCCTAATATAATTGCTACAATTCCGATAATAATTAACATACCTGTTATTTCAGTAGCGAATACTAATTTTTCTAATGTTATCATATTTGTTCTGTTGTTTTATTTAATTTAGATCCAGGAGTGTTTTTATGGATCTTTTTAAGTACTTCGTTGAATCCTTTTTTACGATCAACTGCTTTACCAGATGTTCCTGATAAATTCCAAGACGAAGCAAATCCTGGCATTTTTGTAAAGATTTGTTGAACGTCAGGATTAGCTTTTAGATATGGCTCAACCTCAGCTATTTTCATTTCTAAATCATACTCTTTATTTGTTTTCTTATTCTCAAAACTATAAATTGGCATATAATTTCTTTGTTGTTAAACCTTTAGAATACCATTCAGGTATAGGTCGATTAGTCCATCTAGCAAAATAATTCTTCGCTACAATATAATAATTGTAATAAGAATATACACTGTTGTTTGGTACAATACAGTCTGAAAAATGGCTCATTGCTGGTGGTGGATCTTTGAATGGTAAAGTTGGTATAAGAGTTGGGTTTATCTTTAGTACATCTTTTAATTTAATATAAGTGCTATGAGTCTTACCATAACGATGAGTGTATTCATCACATAAATGTACCCATAGTTCTTTTAAATATTCATAATGTGTGATACTCTCACGAACCCATATTGCTGATGGATGATTTCTCATAGTAGATTTATATAATGTACTTTCCATCAATGGATTTGGATGAATCCAAGTTGTATATTTACGTTTTGATTTTGTGAGAACGTTATTTGAAGTTCCGTCGAGGACTCGATGCGCAGTTGACAATAACTGCGCATACTCTATAATCATTTTGACTACATGCTTATCGCAGTGCATTGTCGCACAAATTTTAGGATTCTTATCTAAGTAAAAAATATTCATAGTATAAAATAATAATTATTTTCTTTTTAACATTTTCCAAACTAACACTCCTATCATAATAATTGACAAAATAAGTACTATTACTTCATATACAAAAAGAGTCATAATAACCTCCTTTGTTAAATAATAAAGCACACCTATTTAGTTAATTCAATATTCTTTTTGGTAATACATCAGCAACACCAAATGGTCTTGCTTGTTTTCCAACTTCTGATATTGAATTTAAAAATTTTTGAAAATCTGAATCAGTCAAAGCTGATTTATAAAAACGAATAGCTATTGCTAACATCGTACTCGAAACTAGTTGGTTGACTTCTGAATTGTTTGAATGTTTCACTATAAGATCCATAGCATTCTTAAATACATCATCATAAATTTCTTGTTGTAATTGATCGTTATCTAAACTCATAAATTAAAATATTTTTTATCAATTTCCATTACAGCTGTCACTCGCCAATGCTCTGGGTTTGTTGCTTCATTTCTTAAACTATGTTGAATATCATGTCCGTTGAATGCTACAAACTGCCCTGTCTTCCAAATTTTCTTTTCACCATCAAACAATAATGCTTGCTTTTCAGGATCAGGTATATCGATTCCAAAACTTACAGTAAATCCTTCGAGTGTAGGATCGCCCATGCTTTGACGTATCCAATCCCAAACATAACCATCATGATGTACTGGCAACATTTTTCCTGGACGTATCATATTGACACACAAGTCTATCGCTCCAGGAATATTATAAAATTGAGTAGTAGTACGTTTCCAAAGATATCTATCTTCTAGTTGCTCATTTATTTTACGAGCATCAACAAGTGGTAATGCTTTAAAACCACCTCTGTTTTCAGCAGGCATAGAATAACGATCATCTGCGTTTACTGTATCTTCGAATGATCTTTTACCACGCCATTCAGCATAGTCGCTCATTAATGCTACCATCATAGCACTTAATGCATTATAATTTGAATAGGATGTAGGATTACCAAGCCACATATACTATATTATACTATATTTTTAATTGTTTGTAAAGGGTTTAATCGTTCTTCCAATGCTCTATATCTGTATCAATTACACAAGAAACACGCCAATTTCCTGTTTTATTCCAAACCTTATGCATAAAATCACGTCCATTAAATGCTACGATTTCTTTATTTCCATAAGTTCTCGGATAACTATCATTCTCAAATTCCATACCACAAACATTTGGATCGTTTGAAGGCATGTCAATACCAATTGCGAGTGTATATCCTTTTACTGAACGACCTAATGCTTCTTCGATTCTCTGCCAACTACCAAAGTCATGATGCATTGGCAATCCACCATTTGGTTTTATAAAATTTACGATTGATTGAAATACTCCAGGAATTTCTTTTAAACTTGCTGTTGCATGTTGCCATGGATTTCTTAAAGGTGGTACTGCTTCACCACCTTGAATAAGAGGTATAGCCCACCAATCATCAGCATGATCGTCTTCTCGATTAGGATATTCAAATCGAAATACATTCACACCTGTTTCTGTTATATTAAATTTGCGAATAAATCTATTATAATCTAATTCCAGTGCAGGAATTAAACTTGTTTTAATATATTCGTAATGCTTATATTTTTTTGCGTCTATCCACATATTAGTAGTTATAGTTGTTCCATCTATGATTTAAGTATTTAGTTTCTGGTATCGATAGGTTATACTCAGATGCTAAAAAGTCTACAACTGCAGTGACACGCCATATATTACTATTATTCACTACATTGTGTTCGTGTGTTTTGCCTTCAAATGTTATCCACTCTCCTGTATTTAATGGATGCTTAGAATTAGTTTTACCAAATTCAAAATAAGAACTGTTTCCGTTAGCCTGTAAACCAAATACATTTGTAAACCCATTTAACTTAGTTCCTAAATCTTTTTCTTGTCTTTTCCAACCACCACTATCATCATGCATTGGCAATTTAGTATTTGGTCTTACAAAATTTACAATGTATTGTACTAATCCAGGAATCTTAGCAGCAAAATCTGCTGAAGTTTTCCAGTCTTCATAATACTTACATTTAACATTTCCTCTATTTGTAAGTATAGGATCACAAAACCAATACTCTTTTGATTTACCCTCTTCTTTATCTTTTATATTTTCAGGTCTATGATAGTCGTCCATATCTCCTGTAATATTTGAGTACTCAGGATACACTTCTGGGTTTTCAAATTTTTGTACTTGAACTCTGTCTTCAAAATCGTGTTTCAATAACCAATAAGCAAAATCTTCTTTAATTAATTTTTGTAATTCAACTAATTGATTATACCATCTAAATGTTTTAGTTTCAATTATCATAAGTTAAATGCGTTTTTATCTATATCAAACACAGCAGTTATACGATATTCTTCTGTATTATTCCACATGTCATGAATTCCTCTTCTTCCATCAAAACAAACTAATTCACCAACTAATGGGTATCTACGTTCAATATAATCATCTGGTTGCCAATTCATATACGAGTCACCTATACCAACACGCATACCTACCGATTTAGTTTTAGGATCTGTCATACCTGAATGTATTGTTGATACAATTAAATATCCATCTAAGTCTGGTTTGTTATAATGAATAGCCATTTTATTCCAACTACCTACATCTGTATGAGGTGTTATTTTTCCAAATGGAGTTAAAAAATTTATATTCATTTGTAGCAATCCTTGTAATTCATTTAATACTTTTTGTGTTTCTACACTTAAAAATTCCATATTCCATTTTCCCTCAACATATCCTGGAACGAATCTCCAATTATCTATATGTTTATATGTGTTCGGATTAAATGCTGGATTTGGAGTATCTTCTGTTTCATCTACTACTTCTTCAGGATCAATAAAACTTATTCCTTTTGGAGTTAGCCAAGCTTGAGAAATATTCCAATTATGTTTTTTTACTGAATCTTTTGGAGCACTAGAATATACAAGTTTTGCTTCTTCAATTTTGTGAGTTTTTAACCAATTTTTTAAATCGTCAATAATTAAAGGTTGACAATCATTTAATTTTTGATAATCTTTATATTTTTTTATATCCATCCACATTTTATTCTCCTAATAAATTATTATATATTTGTGAAGCTTGTTTAATTGATATTCCTCTGGTATAATGTATCCATTTTTCATTAACATTATTTTTAATTTCATATTCTTCATCTTCAAATAAACAAGTTATTATATGCATTTTTTTATAAGAATTAGAATTATTTATCCTATGAGGTAGTGACATATTCATAAACATTAAATTTTCTAATTTTGATTCAAAAATTAATTCACAATCACTTTCTTCAAAAAGAGCAGCGCAAAACGCATAACTACGTTTTGTGATGGGGTGACCATCACTGTTAAATGATTTTTCTAAAGCTAAAGGTTTTAGTTTAAACCACTCCATTTTACTATTTGAATCGCCACCATATATAAAAAATAATTTAGCAGTTCCTTCCATTGATATATTTGGTGAATAATGTCTTAATATATGTGGATCAAGACTAGGATATCCACAATGAGTTGAATTTATATTAATCCATTTAGTTTCATGTGGTACAACATATAGTTCAAATAGTTTTACTTTCCAATTATCAGTTTCTAATTTTTTTAAATTATCTGAAGCTATTTTAGATATTCCACTCTCATAAACCTTTTCTAACACATGTCTACCAGCAGGATATGTGTATATAGAATTTAAATTTATAATTGGATCAAATTTTTCTTTTAATTTTAAACTAAAGGGATAGTCTTTCATAATGGGTTTTAATAATTTTTAAAAGTCTCACAAACTTGTTTATCAGTTTTAATATAATTAGGATTAAATTTTACTGCGTCAATATCAAACACAGCTGAAATTCTCCATTCTTCTGTATTGTTAGTTATCGCATGATTATAATTTAATCCATCGAAACAAACAAATTCATTCTCGAGTGGATAAGCCCATGTATCATCCCCAGTTTTAATATTTCTTATACGTGTTCCAACTGTTTCTTCTTTACAATTTTTCATACCTGATTTCAAAGTAGCAATTAATGAATATCCTTCACATTTACAACCCCAGTCTTCAGACATTTTAGCCCAATTATCAACATCAGTATGTAATGTTATTTTACCACGTGGAGCAATAAAATTAATAATTAACTGTCTTAGTCCTTTTAATTTTTTACCATGTTCTGAAAATCTAGGAAAATCTTTCTCATTCCATACTTTTTCAAAAAATACAGGTATAGATTTCCAATCATTACGATGCTCATATTCTTCATGAGTTGTCCAGCTTTCTACGAAATTAGTAGTAGTAGATAAAAATTTATTTACAGGTTCATCATCAGCATATACACATATTGAATCTTTTTCTGGTGTATGTGTTTTAAGCCAATCGTTCATATCATCCACTAACGATGAATAATGATTTAATAAAAAAGCATAATCAATATAAGAATTAGGTGCTATGAACATAAAAATCTCTATATGATTTAAAGTAAATATCTATTTTTGATAGATTAACTGTTAAAAAAGTTGTTGTTGTTGCTTCATCTAAATGGTCTGCGTACACTTTACGTCCTGAATATTCAGTCAACCAAAGTATTTTTTCTTTTAAAAATTCTATCTTTTCAGTTAAACCATGATTTAAATAATAGTCTACTTCTTCTTTACTAAACGATTCTTGCAATTTAAGTACTACGTTTTGTTCTATAACAATTTCATCTTTTGGTTTTTTTACTTCTGTGATTTCTTTTTTACTATCTTCTAACACTTGTGTGAAATATTGTCTATCGATATCTATAACTGCTGTAATTCTCCAGTCATTAGTATTATTCCACATTTGGTGTTCGTTCCATCGTCCGTCAAAACAAACTAATTCTCCTGCTAATGGAAATTTATAAACACCATTTACTTTCATTCCAACACTCTTACTGTTTCGATCTGTCATACCTGTAAAGAGTGTAGCTATAATACTCGCACCCTCTAATGTATAAAGTGGTAAATTCCAGTCTTCTTCTATTTTTTCCCAAGTAGAAGTATCTGTATGTGGTGTTATAATTCCATTCGGTTTTATAAAATTAATAAAAATTTGTTTAATTCCTTTACACTCGGACATTAACTGCCAAGATCTTTTAAATACGTCTTTATTCCATTTACGTTCATAAAGAAAATCAATAGATCGCCAATCATTATAATGTTTTCTTTCAGCTTCATCTGTAAGAATTTCTTTATAAGCAATCGCACGATTTTTATGTGCCTTCAACTCTTCTTTTTTTGATAATATTTTTTCTTCTACTTCTTCTGGTGGAGCATAAGCACACTCTGTATTTGTTTCAATAGGATGATCTATCATCCACTCACGTAAATCTTCTTGCATTAAAGGAACTATTATATCCTTTAATTTATCATGATCTACGTAATATGTTGGATCTATCCAATTATAAATTTTTCTCATACAATATTTCTTCTTTCTCCATCTCTTTTAATATCAAGCGATAAACAATGAACACCACCATCCCAAAAACCACCTTGTCTTAAATTAACTGGATGTAATGTTATACCAAATTCTTTAAAATAATTTGATAGTGCTGGTTGTTCGTTAGTGACAATTATATTTTTACTATCAACTACAACTACATTACTATCAAATGCTACTTCTTGTGCGAAACCTCTCCATTCATCTATCCACTCATCTATCCATTCAACACTATACTTACCATCTGTTTGAGCAAGACGATGTTCATATATTTTCATATCTACATCTTTAATTAAATGTCCGAACTCATGAATTTTAAACTTACTATTATTTAGGAATACATCTGGAACGTAATTTCTATTAGTACAAAATACAGTTGTATCATCTGTTTGAAAGAAAAATTGATCTATATGACCCCATCCACGATGTGGTTTATTCGCATTCTTTATAAATCGAGCATTCGGTATGTTGCGTTGCATCCACTCATATCCTAACTTAGTCCCAGGACCAGAAGAATTTACAATTAATGCATCACCACATTTATACATTGTCGCACAATGCCATAATATTTTATCTACTAAGTCAACACCATAGCGATCACCACCATGAGTGTACCACTGAGTATCAGGTCTAAAATCTTTTAATTGTGGAACTGGTATTGATATCCAATTATATCCCTCTTTATATTTATCCATAAAGATATCATAAAAAGATAATGACTCTAACCATCTATCAGCCATACTTGTATAAGAAGAGTAAATTGTATTTCCATAAACTAGATAACTGTCTCTCGGAACTAATGGTGCTATTGGGTTTTTAATTTTAAATCCAGGAAGTTTTAATGGCTCTCTAAAATCCATCACCTTTGGTCTATATACTTTTACTCCTAAAGAAGTACATATATTCGCAAATCTTTCTAAATCTTCTTCTGTTTCTTTTATAATAGGAGTAAGAACTTCTAATATATCTGGTTTTAAAAAGCTTGAGAAATAATCAGGCTTTGGTATAACACCAATAATAATTTCTTTTAATGGATCGTAGTCAGTCCAAACACTCATAATTATTCTTCTTTATCAAAACTATTATTCCAAGTATCTTTTAAGTATTCAGGATCCCAAAAACTATAATAATTTGTTGTTTTTAATAGATGTTTACGTGCTTCATTTAATTCAGGCAAACTTTGAACTAACATAAAATTAAAATAACCATTATTTGTTTTAATTCCATTAATATGCGTATCTCTGTCTCTATGGTCTGCTATAAACATATAATTTTCATATTTGTTTATGAAATAATCACACCAATCATCTAATTCTGTTGGTGTAATATTTGGATTAATTATGTTGTAAATTTTAATTTTTTTAATGTCCCACAATAAAGGAGGGCGAAAAGATTTATCGATGTTTAAGTCTTCAGGTGTGGGTACACTGATTCCTTTGCTAAATGGACATATAGAATGACCATCAAGTGCTTGGCGAGGTATTTTAAGTCTCGCCAACCACTCTTGTAATGCTTCTTTTGGTGTTATATTATGCTTGTCTAACAAAATATTGATCCTTCATTGAAATAGGATCAAAATATTCCTTCATCATAGTTTTCACCATTTCAATATCAAAAGTTTTGCATGAAAACAAATCAAAATAACAATCACCACTATTATCTAGAAAGTGTATTGTTAATGAACTTGTAGTCAATGCTTGTATTACTGTCCATCCAGCTATTTCTGGCTTTTCAGCAAAGTGAGTGATCCAAGGATCGCCCCATGCGTTCATATCAATGCGAACTAAAAGATCGTTTAAAAATGTTTTCAAAACTTCTGGTTTATCAAAATTTTTAGCACAACCTTTTGCGTCAATAATTAAATGATAGCCCCAAGATGTTGCACGTTGGGGAATCTCCTTGGAATTTGTTAATTCCGTTTTAGTTATTAAATCTAATTGTTCCATTTCTACTTATTATCTCCTTTTTTGAAAAGAGATTTCAAGTTATTGAAAGCTCCAATTACGATTTCTTTAGATTTGTTTATAAGATTATCAGCAAATGCTGGTTTATAAGACCAACCGATTATTACACCGATTGCTAAAAGTATTATTGTTTTCATTCTTTGTTTACCTCTATTACTTGCGACATACATTTTCCCCCAAATCCGAATGAGTTATTTAATGTTCGCAATACTTTTTTGTTAGTGTTTAAATTCTCACGAACCAAAATATTTTTAGTATCGCAAGAAGCACTTTTTAAATTATGTATATGTGGGACTATTCCTTTTTGCATTGAAATAATCGAATATATACATTCTAACACTCCAGCAGCTGCAAGGGTGTGCCCTATTTTTGACTTCGGTGCCCAAATAGGTTTTTCGCCCAAGAAACTTACTACAGTCTCATATTCAATCGGATCACCAATAGGTGTAGACGTTGCGTGCGCACACACATAATCTATTTCTCCGACATCTTTAGTTGCTTTAGACATACTGATACGAGCACCACGACCATCATTGGCTGGGCTTGTCATATCTAAAGCATCACTAGCCATACCACAAGGATACAACTTAGCGAATATCTTACTCCCATATTTTTTAACCATCGCTTCTGATTGTAATATTAAAACACCACAACCATCACCCATTAAAAAACCTGTACGAGCATCATCGAAAGGCATACTGTAATTTCCTACAGCACCTAACGTATTAAAATATTTAATTGCCATTGGGAAACAACCTGCATCTGCTCCTCCAACAACTACATATTCATATTCATCAACTAATCGCATTCCATAATCTATTGTCACAAGACCAGTAGAACAACTTGCAAAAGTTGATGCACTTAATCCCATGAATTTATAATGAGATGATATATGTGAACATCCCATGTCTGGAATACGATTTGCTGATTTTCTAGGATTTACTCTTTTATGATTTTTTGTAGGTAAGTACAACTCATCTAAAAATTCAGTATCGTTTGAAACTGTTGAAAGAAGAGTCGCAACATCATAGTGATGTGGTAGGTTTGACATCTTTAATGCTGCATCAACTGAATGAAGCATCATCTTTTGTGCGTTCGTTAAAGACCGAAGCATCTTAATATCAAAATCTTTTGGTATAATGCAATCGTTTGGATTGAATATAGCACCACGAAAAACTTTTGCGTTCTCAACTTTCAACTCAGGTAAATCAGAAGAATAATCATGATTATCTAACATCTTATCGAAACAATCTTTTTGATTATTTCCAAGGCTGTCAATCATTCCATATCCAACTACATATACTGGTTTCATAATTTAAATCTTAATTCTATTTATAAAATAAAGTTAGTCATTCTTTGAACTGCAACGTTCCATTGAAGTGGTTTTGGGTAAATATTTCCGTCTACTGTAATTTTTTCATTTGATTTTAAGTCATGAAACCAAGCACAAACTACATGTCTATAACTACTTCCATTCTGAATATTATGTGGTCGTCCTGTATTTGCTAATATAGGATTACTCTTAATAGTAGTACTTGTAATTAACTTATCAATATTAAAATCTGGGAATCTCATTGTGGGTCCAGAATCGTTATTTGTTTCAGTTTCATAATAAGTTGTATCTTTTACATCATACCAATTCATCGTATGATCGTCCGTGGGACAATAACACCAAATAATTTTAACTAAATCATCTATCCAATCATCATTATCTGTATGAATATACATTCGATAATCTGGTTTAGATGAGAATCTTTCAATACGAAGTACACCAAGATCTATAGACTTAGCCCAATCAATTAAATCTTGATTAATTAAATTTCTTTCATGATAATGGTCTGTATATTTTGCTGCTATATCTTGATCTGATTCTTTAGGAAATACATAATCCTTTTTAATCGGCGATATTGGCAGATTTAATTCACGCCACAACGTATGACTGTAATTTCTCATATACATAATCCCATTCTACTGTTGAACCATTATAACGTCTCCATGTTAAACTAATCGCATATCGATTAACCTTTGTATCGTTTTTCATTGAGTGTGGTACTCCTATATTAACTAATGATGGAAAACCTATTTCAGAAGTATGAACTAAATCACATTCTTCGGGAGTCCATGCATAAGCATATGGTGTTGTTTCTATTTTATAACTATTTTCACTAAAACTTTCTGGCTCTATAATATCTTTATTTGCAAATTCAGGTTTTGGATTCCACCATTGCATGTAAGATCCTTTTTCAGTACAATATTGCCAGTTAATCGCACATGAATTTGTTCCTAAATCTGTTCCGTCAATATGTATTTGTAAATAAAATCCTGGAGGAGAACAAAACACATCAGCATTTTTTAAATACATTCCTTTGCCTTCAAAAAAATCTAATAACTCAGGATTAACTTCTTTTTCTGGTATAGGAAAATGTCCTTTGTTTGGCATTTGGCTCAACCAGTTTTTATCTATCATCACATCATTAACTGGAAGTTTTAAATTTGCGCAATAAATATTTTTCATATTTTTTTAAAAATAGTGCCACAATAAAAACAAACAGCTTTTGTTTCACCATCTTTATATTCTTTTAATGTGTAAAAAACTCTTGGATGAGTATCATCATCTAAAGTAGGATCATAACCATCACAATAAACTGTATTTGCTGCAGTTTCTATAATTGTTCCCTGACTCATATAATAAACCTTTTAAATAAATTTACAGCATCCCACATTGGTACAACATCTTGTAATACTCCATTCTTAACTGCTTTATCTCTATCAGATGCTATTTTACCTAAATCTTCATTCATTATAATTTGATCGTTTGTAGTATATCCTGGAACTAATATTTTATCAAATACACAAGATAAACATTTACGAGAAGAATGAGTAGTAGTGACATTGTGTGGTTGTCCGACTTGAACGATTGAAACTTTAATATCGTGACTTTCAATTAAATCAACTTCATCAGGATACCAATATAAGTCTGCTGTATTAATATCTCTTTCAGATTGATTTTCGTACATCACTCCTTCAGTTTTTGCTACTGTGTTTGTCTTAGGTTTGAACCAATTCATTAAACTATTTCCAGCTGGGTTAAAGGCATAATTTAATTTAAATTCATCGTGAAGATTATTCCCATCAATATGAACTGGCATTGAATGATTTGGTGGGTTATAAAATAATTCTATATCTGTAATACTTAAACCAATCATCTTAGTCCATTTTAAAAATGCATGATTATGATACTTAATCGGCACCCATAATTTAGTTTGTTTTGGAAATGTTTGTTCTTCCATCCACTTCATTCCTTCGGCATTTAGAGGAAGAGGGCATAACTTGTAGTCAATTGCTTTATGGTTTATAACTGAGTCATTAAATAGCATATTTTACTCTTTTTCAGGCTTTTTATTTACTTCGTATGATGGATAAAAGTATTCATCACTATCTCCAAATACCCATTTTGGATTCTGTTCGCAATGATAATATTTTGAACTTACTTTAAAGTCAGGAACGTTTAAACCCTTTGCTTTATTCGCACTTGATTCAAAGAAAAGCATACGATTATTTGGTTGAGCAAACCATTGCCCATTATCTAACTTACCGATGTTATGTGATTTATGTTCTGTAGGAACTTCTGACTCAGTGACGTTTGGAATATTTGGATCAGCATGAGCACTGTCAATTGTAAATAGATATTCACCACCCATACGTGAACCATCTCTTAATATAACTTCAACACGAGCATGTTGTAAATATTGTTTTTCGATTACTGTGATATGATAGCTAAACCCATCCCATAATTGTAAAAAATCTAAAGGAAGTTGTTTATTTAAATCTATGTCTGTTTTCCAAACATAAGCACTTATAGGAAGTTTATCATAGAGTGCTCCATACTCTGGTAAATAACTTTCAATATAAAATGCTCTACGTGGAATAGATTTAAGAGTCACCCAAGTGCATGGAACATATTCTCCGAAACCTTTTTTAAAGTCATAGAGAAATTCTTTTTTAATCCAGCATTGTATATGTGGTATGTTTACTACAAAATTCATATAATATATTTAGTTATCATTTGGCTCACTCGGCAGGACTTGAACCTGCAACCTCTGGTTTCGTAGACCAGCATTCTATCCGTTGAACTACGAGTGAATAAAATAGATTAAGGTAGTTTAATACCCTTTAATCCTTCAATAACATTTTGTATTGATGGTTTTTGTTCTTCTTTTTTCTCAGTAGTAGTACAACCATTAAGAAATACTATTAATAATAGTAATATAAAAAACAATAAAGGTTTTGCAAATGTTTTATCCATTTAATTCACTCGTTCTGTTAATTTGGACTAGGTTTAATTTTTCAAATAATTCGGCAGTCCTTGCGACAGGATCTGAAACACCTTTACCAAAAGAATATTCCATTGGTTTTGTATGATGATATTCATGATTCCCCTCACCCCAATTAATGAATGCACCTGCGATTGGATCAAGTGACACAACTTTTTTAGGTTCTTCGTGACTATGACTTACTGCATTCGTCACACCCATACCATGTAATCCTGCAACTACAGCTAATGCTGCACCAATACAAACTTCTAAGCCACCTAATATTAATAAACCAAACCAGAATAATAATAAAGTAGGTATAGCACGATTATGATAGTAGACAGCAATACGATTACGAAATAATCCTGCTGCAAATTTTACTGGCACGTCTTCTTTTCGCCAATCCCATAAATGTAAATAAGATCTCCAAAATCCTATTCTGTGTGGACTATGTGGATCTAAATGAGTATCAAGATAAGTATGATGCATACGATGCAACGCAGCCCATCCTAAAGGTGTGCCAATACCTGCGTATATGGCAAATATATTACTTAAATGTTCTAATGGTTTGTTCTTAACTACTATTGATTTATGTGATAACGTTCTATGAGTATATCCTGATACAGCCCAAGCACCAAACCACCAGAATAATATAAATGTAAAGAATGTAGCTAATGTAGCATACTTAAATGCTAATAATGCAACTAGGTGAACGAAAATGTAATATGCAACACGAAAATATAAATTATTACGTGTTGAAAATTCTTCCCAATTAAATTTACTTATTGACTTTAACATACGTGCTCCAGTATTGTCCTTTACGAATTAATTTACTCGATTTAGATTGTTGATGGTATTCTAAAGCACCTAGTTTGATATAGTTTTTTACATTCTTATGAATATGTTTTTTCTCAACATCTGGTAATTCTTTTTGTATTAAACGAAAAAGAACTAATTTTTTTATCCCCTTAACTCTTTTAGAAGAATCTGCTTCATTAGCATTTATTAATTTAACTATTTTATCCCATATTATACTAGCAAAAGAAGCAGTCATGACTCTTTTTTCATCTGCTCTTTTGTAGTTTTCAATATCTATATTAACTTGTTTACAATAAACAAAAAAGTTTTCTTTTAATTCATCTATAAATGATGAAACAGATCCTAAATCTCTTAAATTAGCAAGACACATATGCATATTGTCTTGAATATTAGTACTTAATTTGGAAATTTTTAATTTACGTAAACATTCACTCAATTCAACATCTGAGAGTCTTCTAAACTCAGCCGAGCGATCATACCATCTAATAGGTTCTTGCATTAACAAACTTTTAATTTGTTTTTTCGTTTAATGTGTTTAATTACACCAACTTCGTTTTTATACAAATCATAATGATCTTTACCATCAAAGTAAAAACCATTTAAAACCCATTTTTCTTTTTTTATCTTTTTTTTCTTTGTCATTTTATTATTTCTACTTCGCCCTCTGTTTCAATTACTACTCTTGCACCACAATTTAAAAGTGGTTTATCATTCCCACCATAAACTACTCTTGAAGTTCCATGTAATAAAACTTCGTGGCAATAAGTATTTTTACTTCCTGATTTTACTGTAATTACTGGGTCGTTTTTATTGTTCTTTTTATTGCTTCGAATAATATGTTGATTAACATGAATAAAAGTCTTGTTAATCTTTTTGGTCATCTTTAAAATCCATACTATCAACAGGATCTACATATGTCATTTTTTTTATAGTTCTTGTTAAATTTTCTATATCTTCGTTCATACGATCAATTACATCTTTTAAATCATTTATTTTAAAAGACTGTTCTGCTATAAGCTTCTCTTGATAGTCTATTTTCTTTTTATATTCTTCTAATATAATTATGTTGTTTACCATTTATTTATTAACCAATCTTTAATGTTATCTACTTGTGGATTACCTTTTAACATAACAACATCTGTATAATCACCATCAATTTGATCTAATTCAACAAAAGTAATATCTTTTTGTTCATTATATTTTATGTTTGCTTGAAATTTAAGTTTTAAAAACATATATTCTTTGATAAAATTTATTTTAGTTTTATCAGTTGATGATGCGTAGGCATCAGCAAAATAATGCGTTTCTTTTGTGAAATAATTTGGTAATACTAGTTGTTTAATCATTTATATTTTCTCCGATGTAAATGTAAAATTCATTATTGAAAACTTTTCACCACTTGTTAATTTCCAAACTTCTTTTACCACTTGTTTTGCTAATTCTTCGGCTTTAATAATATTTCTATCATCTAAAAATTTAAAAAACTGAGACTTACTAAAAACATAAGACTCAGCTTTTTTGTTAGTTTGTATAATAGTCACTTCTCTCATATTAGTTGCTAAAAATAACTTATATTGTTCTCATCTACAAATATTTCTAAATCTTCTTTCATTTCTAAATAATTAATATCATTAAAAATGTCATCAGCATCTTCGAATGCTTTAATTCTATTTGTAAATTCAGCACTTACAGTAAGTGGTTTTGCCATTGTTTCATAGATACCATCTTCTGTACTCATTGTATCACTTATAGTTCCATCCAAATAATCTTTCCAAACATTATTTACAACTTTTAAAAGTGTAATTCTATGTGGCGAATATTTGTAGTCAGCTATACCAAATGTAGCATAAGGTATTGGTTCTTTATGTGGCAACATATTATCTACCCTCCTTTGCTGCTATTTCTAAATCTAAAGCAACTTCAGCCATTGCTTGTTGTGCGTCATTTAAATCAAAATCTACATTTTGTAGTTTATCAAAAATATCCCTAGCTTGTTTTTCACCATGTTTTTTGACAAACTCTTCTCTAGACAATACAAATGTATCATCTTCCATTTCCATTACCCAGTTTTTCACATTACCCATAATATACTCCTTTTTTTAATTAGTTTATACGTATATTCTACTATATTTGAATAATTAAGTAAATACTTATGAAAAATAAAAAAGCATTATATATCAATGACTTAGTGTAATGTTATTATTTCAGCTTCTGGTTTATCGATAGTTCCAGTCACATAATTGATATAATCTAGAAACTCTGGTGCTTCTGGGTTTGAATGTATATCCCATGATGTTCCAGTCATTTTTTTTGTACAATATTCTGGTAATTTATTATCTGGGTCATCTACTAATATAATAATAGAAACTTTTTGTGTCTCAGTATGACCAGACATTTGTGCTGGTACATTTGCTGTGTTATTATATTTACAAGGAAAGCCCATATGCTGTATCATATTATAATCTATTGCATCTTGTCTTGCTCTATCAAGTTGATATAATACAGAATTAACACAATAACGTATTACATTGTATTCAAAAAGTTCATCAACTTTATCGACTGTAGTTTTTAATTGAAAGCCATTGATATCTATGTGGATAGTTTGATTTCGCAGTGTAGCGAACTTATGACGTATTCCTACGATATTTTTTTCACTTGACATAATATAATCTTCATTTCTTTTTGACTTTGACTAATGTTTCTATTTTTTTAGTTCGGTCTACCTTAGGATATGATATTTTAAATTCTCCATTTTCCCAAGTGCCATTATCAAAAGAAGTAAATTCTGTTGTGACTAATTGTGCTGTTTCTGTTGAACGATGCACTGTGACTAATTTTTCATCTTCCCAAACTCTTATCTCAGCTGGAAATGAACGATTAGATATTTTTTCTACTATGTTGCCTAGTTTAAGCATTGATATATGATGAAACAGATTCTTTCGTAATATTTGAATATAAAGATGTTAGTTCTTGATTCTTTAATGCAAGAAGTATCTTTTGTTCTTTTGCATCTAATCTTTCTAACATTTGAATAAACAATAGTTCTCTTTGAGCAGGTTTTAAATCTTTTCTTCTAAAGATATAAAACTTTCTTACTTCTAGAGTAAGGTTTGATGGAGCCATATCTTGTGGTTCAATCGCAGCTTTAAATGGTGGGGTTGTTTCTGGTAAATCCCATTTTAAATTACTGTCAAAGTTATTCTGTAGTGTTAATTTTAAAGCAGCATTATTCTGATATTTAATAATTGCAGTTATATCCTTATTTATTTCTTCTAGTATTTCATAAACACGTCTTCCCATGCTTAAAACTCCTCTATTTCTTGAAGTAATAGACTACAACGTTTTTCTATTAAATAGTTGTATATTGTCATCTTATCTCCTGTTGGTTTTACATTATTGTATGCATTTAGTATATCATCTTCTATATTTTTAGGTATAGAATCAAGACATACTAATTTTTGGTTTCTTAAATAGTTCTTTTTTTGCTCGTCGTTTTCACAAGCATTGAACCCTTTTTCTAAGAAATTATTTAATATCTTTTTAGTAATTGGTTTTTGTCTTTCATCTCTATTAAAGATATCATCAGGCGAAAGTACATTGGGTACACCATCTCCTGAATCTCCTCTTACTATGTGTTCTATTATATATTGCTCAGCTTCTCTTACTGATGACTTATTTACTTGTTTCTTAAGTAATGGTGAATATTGCTCAACGTTTCCAAACTTTTGTAATTGTTTAAAATCTTTATCAGAGGAAACAATCATATGTTTTTCTAAAGGTCTTTCTTTTACTAGTGTAGCTATTACATCATCTGCCTCAGCATGATTTATATGTAATACTTTATAAGGAAAATATTTAACTAAGTCTTGTCTTACATCAGACATAGTTTCAAAAATAAGTTTCCAATCAACTGGATCTGCTTCTCTATCTTTTTTACGATGTGCTTTATATAAAGGAAATTCTACTTTTCTCCAAACTTCTTTACCATCAGCACATATAACTAAATCACCATAATCGGCTGAAAATTTCTTCTTATAATATTTAAGAGTAGAGAGTATCGCATGACGAACAATATTAGATACTTCTATCATTGGTCTTCCTTTTTGAACGTCTTGTTTAAAAGAAAGTATATTTGCGATTGCTACTTGTGAATAATCAATTAATATCATTTTTTTAGTTTTTCTTTTGGTATCCAAAATCTATCTATTTTAGCTTTTACTTCATTAAAAACATTTGATGGATTTATAATTGTTCCATCACAAAGTGTTTGTACATAATCCATATTTGCTAAGTATTCACATAACTCATTAGCTTCATACCCAGCACGTCTACACATTGCTGTCTGAATTTCAGTTTGTATTACTGGGCGATACTTTTTAATCGTATTAGCAGCACCTTTAATAACTTGAAATTCTAATCCTTCTACATCTATCTTAATTCCATCTACTTTTGTAAATTTAAAACTATCTAATGTTCTTGTTAATATTTTTTCTTGAATAGTTCTTGTAGATCTACTTTCAGGTTTTTTAATCCAACCTTTTTTTGTTAATTTTTTTCCATTAAAATCTAATTCTATATGATTATGTCCAGAAGAGCAAGTGACTGTATTTAAAATTTGTTCTCCCTCGCTATCACTTAAAGCATATGGAAATACTTCTATTTCACCAGTCATTAGAATAGGAGCATAAGATTTATCAGCTAATTTGAACCAACCTTTGCCATTAGTTTTAGCATTTTTATTCAACTCAATATTTTCTAATAACCATTTTCTTAAATATGATGTAGGTTCAAAGGTTTTTATATTCTTAGCCCATGTAGCATATTCAATAGTATTAGTTCCTAGATGACCACCTACATCAATAATTGTTCTTGCATCTGGTATTAATGATCTAAAATATCTTAGATTGTTTATTTGATATCCACTGCTCTTTAATCTTGTGCCATAAAAAGTATCATTTTCTTCGACATGATATATTCTACCGATTGCAGATTTAACTATTACAGATTTTCTCATACTATATTATATAAAACTTGTAAATGGGGTGGTATTAAATCATCTTTTAAATTGTGTGGTGTAGTTTCCCAACATTCATCATCGCCATTATCATAAGAACCAACAAATCCATACTCATTAAAATCTTCGTAATTTGTTTTTTCAGTACCATAAGTTGCTTCTATAGAATATTTTTGTGATTCGACTAGATAGTCAAAAAAAGAAATTGGTGGGACATATTTTGTGTGGATTTCAAAAAAAATAGAATTAGGAGAACTTCTATCATAACTAATAACTTGACCATGTATGCGATTATTCCAGTTTTTATTTACAAGAGAATATTTGTTTCTTTTGAGTTGAATATCAAATATGCTACCAAACAAAGGAACAATATTCTTTGTGGTAATATTAGCTTTTAAATCGTTCTCAATCATATCAATTTTAAATGGATCAACGTGTGACATATTAACATGATTTACTACTATAATCATAAACTATATTATACTCTAAAAATACTTGTATGTAAATGGTTAGCTTTTACTAAAAAAGTCATTTAATCTCGTCTTTAATTCATTAAAATACTCATCATCAGCAATTAAATTAGCTATAATTCTTACTGAATTGTTTTGTTGAGTAGTTGATAACATTCCTGAACGTACAAGTTTTCCCATTACTCCAACAGTTGGGGTCTTACAATCTAACTCTAAAAATAAACCTTGTTGTCTATAAGACTTTAAATAACCTTGATTATATAAATCTTTCGCTATTTCTTCTAATCGTATAACTGTTCTTTTTGCTACATGAAATAAGCCATTACTTTGAATGATTTGTTTTACTTTTTTCATAGCCCCAATACCAGCCATATAAGGTTGCCATGTGTGTCCCCATCCCCACTCCTGTGTTGAAAGAACTTCACCTATGCGAGCATTTCCTGCTGCAAATCCTATTGGTGCATATCCTGCTGATAATGATTTACCACAAGCAATAATATCTGGTTGAACATTATATCCTGCTGTTGAATAACCAAAATAAGATAATGATTTACCCCAACATACTGCTACATCATCTGTAATAAAATTTATTTTATGCTTAGTGCAAAGATGTCTAACACTGTCCCACCACCATTTGCTGTATGGTAATATTCCATCCATCCAAGGACAAGTTTCCATTATGAAAGCACCAATGTTTGATGAGTCATCAAATTTAGTAAATCTTTTTTCTAATTCTGCTAATGCTCTTTGCTCTTCATTCGCACGTTCTTCTATTGTGCGCCATCTAGGTGCTCGAATACATCTTAATCTATCCGATGGAAATTCAACTGTATATGGGTTTGCCATACATCTGGTTAAATAACTTGTGCCGTGATATCCAGGAGAACAAGATACGATTAAATTCTTTTTATTGTTTACTTGTTTCCAATAACTATCATTCATCATAATAGCACATTCTACTGCTGATGTACCAGAAATAGCCCAAGACATAACTGACATTCTTGCTTCACTTAAAATAAAATGAACCATTTCTTGAGTATCAGCATCACTCTCACCAGTATTTCCTCTTATGAAACCAATTGAAGTGATTTTATCAGCCATTGCTTTTACTATTTCAGTATTTCCATAACCAAGTGTAAATGCACTATTGCCAGATTGAATATCTAAGTATTTTGTGCCATCACTCATCTCAACCCAATAACGAGAAGTATTTGTGACTATTTTAGGAAGTTCTCCATCAGCACTATTTCTTAATTCGTACATTGTAGTTCCATATTTGTTATATGACAATTTTTATTTTCAATTATAAATCTTATTGCAGTTAAAACTGAATTTACTGTTAATTTTTTTCCTGTATAATCTTTTGCTAATGGGGTATCAACCCAAGCTGGACGAATAATACTTATTTTAAGAGGGATGTATAGTTCTAGAAAAGAACTGTTTGGATCATATAATTCTTCTACTATTTTATCAAGTAATACTTTTTTTGACCAATAATCTTCAAAACCTTTAGGAACTTCTTGTAGAGTTTTCCATATTTTACTTACCATTGAACCTATTACAATTATATGTTTTGAATCTTGTTTATAGAGATTGTAAAGAGTTTTTAAAGAACTATGTTGTTCGCCTGTGTGTGCGTTTAATACTATAACTGAAGCATCTTTACAATCTGCTATAAAATTAGAATGTACTTTTGAATCGTTTAAATCTAAATGATGTGATGAGTCATAACCAACGCAATATACGTTAGGTTGTTTACCATAATAATTAAATATAGATTCACCTATACCAGATCTATGACCTGTAATCACATATTTCATAATATCGCTCATAATAAAAAAATTTTATAATAATATAGTTAAAAATAATAATGTGAATACTGCAATCATTGGCAATATTACAAATTTAATAGTTTTTAGTTCTCTTCTGCAAATACGAGGAGAAGCTTTTAAGAATTCATAAAATTGGTGCATAATTTGTTTTTCTATTTTGTTTATTTTTTACAAGTACATCTTTTGAATAATTTTTTTACTTTTTCAATTAACTTTTTCATTTTTATTCCTTTGTTTTATGGTCTTCCTTGACCACGATAAGCTTTATACGATCTTCGTTTATGTTTATTCATCATTGACGAACTGTGAAAACCATTCCCAATACTTGTACGTTTTGGTTGTGATTCTCTTTTAGTGTTTGTTCCATAATTTGCTGCACGTTTTGCCATAATTTAATCCTTATAATTATAATTAATCTCTAACTGGAAAATTTGGTGTAGGTGGCTTTACTGCTGTTGTTGATGGTGGAGCCATCACAGTTGAAGTAGTAGTCACTCCATTAATTTTTTCCTGTGTTCTTCCATAAGCTGTCACTCCTAATATCGCACCCATAGAGATGTGAAATAATCCACCACCTTTTAAGGTTAATGGATCCCAAGGAGTAATTACTATTGTTTTTAAAAATGCTATTTGTGCCACATTCCATAAAATAGGAAATACCATAAAGTCAACAAAACAAATAGCAATATACAACCAAGCAATCGCTGGTCGCCACATTGTTTTCATATCTGCATTATCCATATTATTCTTTCTTAGGAATTACAGAATTTTTAGGTTCTTCTGGTCTTCCATCTAATGGTCTTGTTATTGTTTCTTTTATATCTGATTTTCTTTCATACACATCTACATTATCAACTTCGAAAAATGCAGTAGGTGTTTTATTTGTATTTATAGTTGATAATTCATTCAATTGATTTTCAAGTAATCTCTTTTTACGTTTACGTTCTAAGTAAGAATTACTATCATCTATTTTTTCTTTAACTTTATTTAAAGTTTCTTTTAATTTAGAATTTATATCAGCGATTATCTCTTTAGATACTTCTTTTATCTCTGTTATAGGTTTAATTGTTGGTAATACCGATAATATTGTTGGTGGTGTAGATGGTGGTTTAGATCCACTTGTAAATAATATTTCTCTATTCCATGCAATTAACATCATAACTGCTAATGGATCGAACACTAATACGATAATTATAATAACAAATCTTACAGCCTTTTCAAGTAGATTATCGTCTATCTTATCACCATATATTAAAGCAGCAATGTATTTAATAGGACCAACTTCTGCTTCAATTTTTCTAAGATCTTTAGCAATTGGTTCTCTTTCTTTTGTTAGATTATTAATAGCAGTTTGTGCTTTATCTATTTCACCAACTAATTTATTTCTTTGACCCTCTTGTTTACGTCTTAATTCAGTTGCAGCATTAATACCTTTTTCATCAGTTGTACGACCTATACTTTGCTCTACTAAGTCATCTAATTGTTTAATGGTTTTTTGGTTTCTTACGATTATATCTTTTTGATATTTAATCTTATCATCTAGTATATAAACTTTAGATGATACTTCTCCAGTTGGTATTGCTTGATCTAAGTGTGCTTTACTTAAAAAGCCAAATATGCCCATACTTGTTAAAAGCATAAGAACGACTAATGATATACTGAAATAATATTTCATTACTTTTGTTATATCATTCCATCTTCTATATAACCATGATGCTATAATAAGCTTTGCTGATTCTAAAGCTGTACCCATAATTGCTATTGGTATTACAGCTGTCGCAAATATCGCTATTAAGCCAGTGATAGCATAAAATGCTGCGATCGCTGATAAAAATAATGCATTAATTAATAGTAAGGTTTTCATTTAATCTTTTCCCATACCAAAAAATATTATTCTAGCACCTTTATAAACTGCTTGTAGTGCTCGAGTAGCATCATTGATATTTAATGCACGTTGTTCAACCATGATTCCTGGAACAACGTTGTTAATTATTACTTGGAATCTAAAAGTCTTAAAATTCATTTTCCTATGTTCTTTCTTGTAAATTTCATCATTATATTTTCATTATAATATTTGTTTTCACCATTAGGAAGTTTCGCATTTAATACATCAAATTCAAACATATATTTTACTTCCCAATAATTAACTTCTCCTCTAGTTTTACAAAGTCGAAGTATTTCTCTTTTAAAATTTTGTTGCCCTAACTGCTCTACTTCTTTTAAAAATGTAGGAGAAGATCCCCAATATTCTTTCCAATCGTTCTCTACTCTTGAACGTCTTTTATTTACTCTTCCTTTAAGTGGCTGTTTTGTTTTAGCAGAAGTGAAATATTTTCGCCCTATGTAGACTTTATTATTTAAAAGGTTTGTTATAGAATATATAAATCCGAAATATTTTGAAGAATCAGTGAACTCTTTGTTTTCGTATAACCATTGTGTCATACGTATATTTATTCATCTTGTTCTTGTTCTTCAACCTCATTATCGTTATTTTCACTTATATCATGAGCACACATTGGACAATAGGCGATGTCTGCCTTTGTTAATGTATCATCTTGAGTAGTAAATGAAATTTTACCCTCAGTTTCGCATGATATACAATGAAATTTAACAGTTTGTGTTTTCATTATTTTTTAGCACCCCAAACATCTCCCCAATTCCCTTTTAAAGATCCTTTTGCATAATCAGTGATACGATTTTCAAAAAAGTTTCCATGTATAGGAGCATTCATCATTTCTTCTACCCAAGGAAGTGGATTTGTTTTTCTTTTATTAATACCCTTTAACCCCATTGAAATGAGTCTTCGGTCACATATATAACGAATATATTCTTTTACTTCTTCTTTTTTTAAATTTTGCATATCGCCCATAGAAAAAGCAAGATCAATAAAGTTATCTTCTAATTCTACCATTTTTTCAGCGATATCATATATTTTCTTTTTAAGAGAATCATTCCATATCTCATTATTCTCTTCGATATAAGTTCTAAACACTCTTATCATCGCTTCGCAATGTTGTGTTTCATCTACCATTGACCAAGTGACAATTTGACCCATACCTTTCATAAGTCCATGTCTTGGGAAATTTAATAACATAATAAAAGATGAGAATAATTGCATACCCTCTGTAAATGCTGAGAATGCTGCTATGCTTGTGGCAATACTAGCTTTATTTGTACTCTTAGATGCTAGATCTACAAAGTAATTATGTTTTGCTGCCATCTCTTTATAGTTATTAAATTCATTATAAGTTGCTTCTGGCAAACCTAAAGTTTCAATTAAATGAGAATATGCTGCTATATGTAATGCTTCACGTGCTGCAAATCCACACATCATCATTCTTATTTCTGGTTGTGGAAAATATGGAAGATAATTCATCACATAACCACCTGCTACATCAATATCGCCTTGTGTAAAAAATCTAAAAATATTTGTAAGAAAATGTTTTTGTGGTGGTGTTAATTTACCTTTCCAATCTTTTACATCTTCTAGCATTGGTACTTCTGTATGTAGCCAATGTGATTGCTCGTGTTTAAGCCATGCATCATAAGCCCATGGATAATTAAATGGTTTAAAGTAATTTCTTTCTTTTGTTAAAGATATACTTTCTGATTGTTTTGGCACGTTCATGTTCCTCTATATGTTAAGTTAAAAAAATAATTGTACTTTTCCGTTTGGGTTAATGTAAATATGTCCTTGCAAAGTAATTCGTTTTTCGTAGTTTGCTAATGCGTGACGTCCTATTCTATGTTGTTCAACACCACTCCATATATGAAGTGTACCATACTCATATGGTATTGTTGTTTCTCGTCCTGATGGCATTAACCATTCTAAATGTGCTCCTCTTTCTGGCATTATGATAGGAGATAAAAAAGAAAATAATTTCTTAGGATCTATATTATCTTCCCATAAGCAAAGTGTTGTATCAGTATGCCATCCGAATGGCTGAGCAGTTTGTTTTCCGTCAAATATATGAAATCCAGGAATTGGTAAGTTTGGATAAAACTCAGTTCCTTTATAATTAAAAACTTCAAACCAAGTACCGATTTGATCAATTAATTTTTTATATATTAAATCTTTAAATTCTTTTAAAAGTATTCCTTGAACTTCCTTATTTATCTCACTCGTATCTTTGGGTTTAAGTGGGTATATGCTATCACCAAGTAAATATTGATTTTTAGAGTAATCAGACTTTAAGTCCATACTATTCTTATATACATTATAATCGTGTAATTTTTTCCAATGCGGTTTTAATTCTAAAACTTTTCTTGCTATTTGGTTTCGTTCACCCTCAGAAAAGAAATTTTGTATTTCAGCAAAAGAAAAACGTTTCATTATTTTACCAGTAAATATATGCTCTATTATCTTTAAGTACGTAATGCCCTTGTAAAGTGATTCTACTTTCACCCTCATTCATACCAAACTTTTTCATTCTATGAAAATGGTCACCTTTCCAGTAATAAAAAGTATTTAATTTATATAATTTTACTTTTTCAGGATAATCTCTTAACGCATCAAAATCATTTGTATCTTTATATTCTAAACCAGCAGGATCACTACTTGGTGATTCAATTAAAGATAAAAAAGAATAACAGTGTTCTGGTTTATAATTAACATCGTATCTACATATTGTAGTGTCTATATGATATTCAAAAGGATGTGGTGTTTGTTTACCTCTAAAAATATGAAATCCAGGACGAGGATATTCAGACAAATACGAAGTTGGTAATCCTGTTATATTTTTAATTGTACCAACTATTTTCTCATACAAATCAAAAAACGATACATTTAAATTTTCTGATAAAATTTTATTTCTTTGTTCTAGTTTTTCTAACACGTAAGTAGCATCACCTAAGAAGTATTGATTTTCTGCTGATTTATAAAGATCAGGATCTTGTGCTGCCAAAAGTTTTGCAGATTTTGCTAAAGGAAAATCTTTTATATGTTTCCAATCAGTATTTAAATGTTCAACTTTATTTCTTATAGTTAAACGTTCTTCGTCAGTAAACCAATTATCTATATTTTTAAATACAAACATAATATTAACTAAGTAATGAGAATGTAGTCGTGATTATCTTTTCTATTGCTGCTTTATATTTCATCGTATCTGCTTCTTCTTGTATTTCTTCTATACGAGCCAAATCATTTAATAAATCTGTATATTCAGCTGTTGACAGTTGTCCTGTTTCATGTTGATGATTATATCGTAATACTTTATTTGCTTTTTCTCTTATCCATGCATTTTCACTATTAGTTAGTGCTTGTATTTCTTGTATTGCTTCATTTATAGTCATTATTTGTTCCTTGCTGCAAGTGCATTTGCTATAATATCCACTTGTTTTGTTAAATTAATTACTTTCTCAACACAGTAAAGTTCTTTCATATTGCCTGATTTTGAAGAATCATAAAGACCTCTCATACTTTCAGATAATGGTCTTACCATTCTTAAAACATCTTCATTTTCTTTTGCTGATGAATAGTAATATAGTTTTTCTTTTCCTTCCCATATTTTTACTATGGTATCATGCGATTTATCACCAGTACATTGTACTTGTCTTACATCGTATCTTAAATTTGAAATCATTAACATTTCATTATCATCATATGCTGATGGTAATAATTTCTTAACTGCAATTATTCCTGCTGGAATACATGATGTTAATACTGTTAAAAGTATTATAGAACTCCATATTTTTATCCCTCGCAAGCTAAACATGTATCCTCTTTTGTTAAATCTTTTATCTTAATTTCTTCGATAATTCTTCGTTCGATTTTCTTTGCAACTTTATCAGCTTTACCAATTTTCTCACTACGACAATAATATAAAGTCTTTAAGCCTTTTTTCCAAGCCATAAAGTGACAAGCATGTAAATACTTAATATCAGTATCAGGTCTAAAGAATAAATTTACTGATTGTGCTTGATCGATAAACTCTTGACGTATTGCTGCATGTTCTACAACCCAACGTTGATCTATTTCCATTGCTGTTTTAAAAGTATCTTTTTCATTTTCTTTTAAACATTCTAAATGTTGAACTGATCCATCGTTCATTATAATACTAGACCAAATTTCATTATAATCAAGTTTGTCGTTTTTGTCAACAGCTTTTTTAATTACTTTATCTAAGTGTTTATTTTTATTTATAGACGCTCCAGACAGAGTATCTTGTCTATAAACATTTGCTCTAAATGGTTCAATTGATGGTGATGTATTTCCCATTAAAATAGAGGATGAAGCATTTGGTGCGATAGCCATTACATGAGAAAATCTCTGCCCTGTACCAACTGCATCTGGTGCTTCACCTCTTTCTTTGCCTAGTTTAATATTTGCTTTATCTAGCTGACCTCTTATATGCATAAACATTCTTGTGTTTGCAGATACTGCCATAGCAGATTCCCATGGAATATTTTTACTTTGTAGGTAAGCATGAAAGCCGAGTGCACCAACTCCGATACTTCTTTCTCTTTCAGCTGAGTACTTTGCTCTTGATATAGCATTCGGAGCATGAGTAATAAAATATGTAAGAACATTATCTAACATCTCTGCTATATCTGCTAAAAACTGATCGTCTTTCTTCCATTCATCAAAGTATTCTAAATTAACTGAAGATAAACAACACACAGCAGTTCTTTCAACACTAGTGGGTAATATAATTTCAGAACAAAGATTTGATTGATGAATTTTTAAATTTTTTGCTTTTAAGAATGCTGGAAGATGTTCATTTGACGTATCAATAAAATGAAGATATGGTTCTCCTGTCATCATACGCATTTCTAATATACGTTGCCATAGTTCTCTAGCACTTATATAAGATTTAACTTCTTGTGTATGTGGATCTTTTAAAGCCCATTTATCATCTGCGTTTTCATCTAACATACATTTTTCAACAAGTTCCATAAACTCATTTGGTATATTAATACCATGATGCATATTTAAACAACGAACATTTTGATCGCCTGTTGGTTTTCTTATTTCTAAAAATTCAATTATATCAGGATGAGATATATCTAAGTACGCAGCATAAGAACCTCTACGTGTACGACCTTGTCTATATGCTAAGGTTGCTGCATCATATATTTTTAAGTGTGGTAATACACCTGTTGATTTATCATCAGCTGATCTTATACCAAATCCTATACCAACTCCACCCCCAACCATAGATAGCCAGTTAGTTTCTGAAAGATTTTTAACTAATCCTTCGGCTGTATCTTCTATATAATTTAAAAAACAAGATATAGGCAAACCTTTTTTACTTCTTCCAAACGAAAGTATCGGTGTTGAATATGATAACCAATGCTTAGAGGAATAATCATAAAGTCTTTGAGCATGTTCTTTATTTGAAGAAAATGTTTTACTTACAAAAGCAAATCTTTGTTGAGGAGATGTTTCGTCATCTTTCATATAAGATTCTTTCATACGAATTTTACCTATTTCATCGAATAAAGAATCACGAGTATAATCTACTCGTATGTCGTTATATAGTTCTTGTGTCATAGTTTATTATTTGTAGTATTGAATTACGAAACTAAATCTGTATGTAGGTGCCGAAGGACTAGGAGAAGAAATACAATGTGGTATTGTGCCATCGAATAGTATTACACGTCCAGGAATATAAAAAGAACAATATTCTAATTTACTCATATTTTGATTTGTAAACATAGTATAACCACCCCATTCAATATTCCATGTCATATTAGGATAGTATAATATAGTTCTTACATCATTTGATCCTGCAGCATCACAATGAAAACGATTGCGATCATGTAATGTACTTAGATTAACTCTTGCTTGAATAATCTCATACCCATCTAACATAGAGAGTAATTGTTTGGTTCCCTCTAAATTAAGAAAGTTTGATTGTTGTAATTGATTACCTGCAAGTAAATTACAATATAAATTAAAATCACCTTTATATTCTAATCTTGGTGTATCGCTTCCATCTGTAGTAAAATGCCTTGTTGAACAAAAATGATAAAGTCTCTCTCTATCTGCTGCTGTATATAAGTCATCAAATATAGTTAATTGTCTATTATCAATTTGTAAAATAGTTTTATTCATGCGATAACTTTTGAAATTAAAATGGCAAAAAGAAAATACATAAACACTAAAAATAAAGAATATCTTCTAATATTAGGTATTACTCTTTTCAGACGCCAACTATAAATCATTTGTTTTTTAGGTAATATTGATACAATTAAACTAAAAATATCTTTTATCATATACCATAATGTATCTAATAGTTCTATAAAATATGGTTTTAAAAACTCTGGTAATTTTTTTAAATGACTACTCATTATGTGCTTGTTTTATAATTTTATGTACTTCTGTAATATCTATTTTTTCCATACTCTCAACATCTTTCATTAACTGATCTTGTTTTAAGACTTTTGCTTTATGTTCTTTTGCAAGTTTCGTAAAGAAATCAAATGTTTCTTCATTATGACCTATATCAAAATTTATTTTATTCTTCGTCGTCATTTTTAAATTGTGCTTCAACTTTTAACATTTGAAAGTATAGTATATCGTATGTTATAAAATTTATAAATTGCATTACTACTGTAAAATGTACTTTAAGTAAATATTCAGGTATAATCCACATAACAAGCCATAAACAAATACCATAATGTATTCTTCTTTTTACAGGTATGGTATAAAATAACCAATTTAACATTTAACTATTCAATAATATTTTTATCTTTTTTAAGATGACCTACCACTTTACCAGCATTTTTTCCTTCTTTAATAGAATAACCAGAAGTTCCATTTGCATTTATTGCAACTTCTTTTCTTGCTCTTAGTAAAGCTTTTTCTTTTTTTTCGATTTCTTGATTAGCAGAATATATTGCCATCGTTCTATCGAATTTATTGTTTGTCATTTTCTTTTTCCTTTTTCTTTGTGAAGTCAGCTTTCACCACTGTAGGTGAAATGGCTTCTTTTGCTATCTTATCTAGTTCGTTTTGTATTTCTATTTGTTTACTTGTGACTAAATCAAGATTATCATAATTTAAATTATCAATAAAGTTTTTAGCAACATCAGCACCTAACTCTAAAACTAATAAATCTTTGCCAGCAATAATCATTGCTGAAGCACAAGAGATAGCTTGTCTTGGTGTTTTGAGATTCATAACAGATCTCCAAAGAGGTTGAAGAAGAACATTTTGTTCCTGCTCTACACGTCTTTGTTGTTCTTGTATTTTACTTATATCAATAGTATTATTATCGTCACTCATATTTCCTCTATATTTTACAACGTACCCATTTATTAAAAGCAAGTTCTGCTTCTAAACCACGATACGTATTTTCATTAATTAAATTTACTATATTTATTTTAGGTTGTTTTAAAACTATTTCATTTATATCTTTACCAGATATATTCGAAGGGAGTAAACAAACCCCATATCCTAAGTTTATACACTTATATATTGATTTACAAATCTCAACATTTCTTGGTTCATTATCTATTATTACTATCACACGTTCTTTATTTTTTAAAAGTCTTTTACTTTCAAAAGAAGTACCTGCAACAGCAACAGCATTTGGTAAGAACATACTATCGATTGGTCCTTCAACAGCATATATAGTTTCATTTTCATTTAACTTGTCTAAACCAAATATTTTTTCGTTTTTTTCGTCTGTCTTAATTGTATAATATTTTGGTAATTCTTTTCCTAAAGTACGTCCTTGTATTGCGAGTAAATTCTTTTTCTTATCATAAAATGGTATTATTAACCTCGGATGATCTTCTTCAGATATTGCAAACTTTGGTGCAATATTTTCATTAACCCATTTTTTAAATGTATTAACCCAATATAAAGATGTAAGGTACTCAGTTGGTATTTTACGTTTTGATAAGTATTTACGAACAGGATGTTCATTTTGTAAAGTGGTGACACACTCAGCATTAGGAAGACCAGAAATAGTTTGTTTCTTATTTTCTGTTTTAAATTGATCGAAGAAGTCTTTAATCGGTTCTTTAGAGACTCCAACTTTAGAATTACTCTTATATTTTTCAACATTATATTCACTCTCTAATTTAGGATCTATAATCTTTAAAAAATTACTAAACCCCATACTAGCACTACAATTATGGCATTTAAAGTTTAGATTATTTTTTATTTTGTAAATAAACCCTCTTGCTTTTAATGTATTACGTTTAGAATCTTTGCATATTGGGCAACTAAAATTCCAAAGATAAGTATTTTTCTTTTTAAAATTTCTTAGTTTTGGAGATACTAAATCAATATATTTGATGTCAATAAACAACATAATAACGTATATTATACTATATTTTAACTTGTATGTAAAGTACTCTAATTAAATATTTTTAATAATATTTCGGCTAAACTCTTATATTCCATACCCATTGCAATAGCTAAAATAGCACCACCAGCATACCATTTCCAACGTTCAATATTCTGTACCTTATTTGATAGCTTCTCAATATTATTTGAGCTGGTATTTGATAGGTGATGACTTACTTCTTTAATTTCTTTATGCACGTCCATTATACGCATATTTAAATCATGTATTTCACTGTTTAAATGCTCGCTTTTTTGTTCATTATTTTCAATTCTTACTTCGTGCTGAGATATTAACTTACTTACTTCTAATGAAGCATCTGCTAATTTATCTACATTTCTATCAAGTTTGTTTAATAATGTTTTAAGTAATTCAATATCAGATGTTAATTTAACGAAACGTGATTTAGTGTTTACATTACCATTACTATTACTATTTCCGTTTTCATAATTATCTGACATTTTTCTGTAGTCTTTCTGCTTCTCTTACCCAATTTTGTAAAGCAATTAATTTCTCACGTACTATATTACATTCTGTATAATTATCAACAGTTGTTTCTAGTAATGTTCTTAATTCTATTTTATTGTCTTCATTTGTTTTGGATTTTCCATCAGCACTTCTGGTGGCATTGGGTATTTCGGGGATACCTGTGATGGCTTCATTATGGAGCAATTTGACATCATAAGGAAGAGCACACTGCCTATTAAGGTTGTCAGGAATAATCTTTGATACTTTTGCGTGAACATTTTCACCTCTTTCATTTAGTTTTTTAACTATTCTCTCTAAGTTTTTATCTGATGCTTCAGATAAATCTTTTATTTGTTTTTCGTATGCCTTTACTTTATCTTTACTTTCTTTTAATATTTTTTTAGTCGTTGAAGAACTGTTGGCATAGTTTAATCCTTCTAACCATGTTCCTACTATTAATATAAGTAAAAACATTATACGATAAAAAAACTTTAATGGGATTGGTATAAAAGGAATAGATGTAATTATGAATCCTACTAGACCTGTAAGAAATATTGCATGAAACACAAAATCAGGTATTAATGTGAATAATGTTGATAATGTAAAAAAACTACTTAATGATTTTATACTTAAAAATTCAAACATAAATTAATTCAATTCTGTTGCTACTATATTTGCTATTTCTTGTTCTTTAGATTCTTTGTTTCTTTTAATTGAAGACCAAGAACCACCACCATAACGATTAAAACGAATCGCTTTCATCCTATCACCATTTTTTAAAACTATAATTCCTTTAGGATTTTTACGAGCAAAATTGTAAATTAAACTTTCTCCCTCATCTTCTAAATTTAAATATTCAGACCAACGAGTCCATTTAGATTTACCATTTTTAAATTTGTTGTATATTGAGTCTTTAACATTAAACATAGCATAACGTCTTGCAGCTTTTTTAGATACAACTGGTTGGTCTGTACTCACACCAGCACCTGTGACATTTGCTATATCTTCTTCAAGTTCTTCATTTAAATATAAATCTCTTAAAAACTCTTTTACTTCTTGTTCATCTAAACTCATTGGATCATTAGATGATACCAACTCATTGTATCTTGATTCAACTAGATATAATGATTCTTTTTTAATATAAAATTCTTTGATTAAATATAATGCTGCAACTAAAGATTTAAGACGATTATCTCCTCCAGGAAGTTTTGCTAATAACATTTTTAATTTAAAAACTAATCGATGCAAATATGAAAATGATTCACGTTCTGCTGACGTTTTTAATTCTGAATATTTTTTAAGATAATTACCTTTATCATCAATAATTCCATATTCATATGCTTTTGTCTTTACGAAAGGTGTGACAAGCAAATATAAAATTCTTAAAGCGATAAGATTATCTACTACTAAATTTGCCATTATATTTCTCTTAATTTCTTTTGTACATTTTCATCAATCGGCAAACTTGTTGTACGAACTGCTGTGTCTGGAATAAACTCAGGCAGTCTTCCAAGATAGGTAAGAAAGGGAATTAAAACATTCCAATTTTCTTCACCTATCTTAAAAAACAACATTTTTGTTGCAGATTGTCCCCAAAGATTATAGATAATAATTATATGATTTAATATAAGTCTTTCTTTTAAATCATCTATATTTAAAGAAAGTTTATATCTTTTTAACAGTTTAGAAAGATGAATAAATCTTTTTAGATCATCTTCAAATTCTGATAAATTCCCAATAGTGGGATTATCATAATATTTAATAGCATAACTTAGGAAATTATTTTCCGCTAGTTTTTGCTCTGTCATTATCTTTGGTTGAAGTCTCTTCTTTTTGTTTAGTCGAAGTAGCTATCTCATTTAATGCTTGTACTGCGCCAGTCAACATATCAATCTCTTTTACAGTTTGAGCTGTTGTATTACGAAGTTGAATCAAAAAATTTTGCTTCTCTGCTAAAATTTTAGAATACTCTTCAATTTTACCTTTTACATCATATGTCATAATTTAAACCTTTATTATATAATTATACTATTGTCATTCCTCTAGATGATAGAATAATCCATCCACTAGTTAATGCTAATAATGTTATTGAAGCACCAACTATGCTACTGTTAATTGTTGTAAACCCTACACGAGTTGCAACGTTAATTGATACTGAACCAGCACCTGCTATCACATTTATAATTTTAACTTGACCTGTTGAACCTGCTGCAAGAGATAAAGTATCACCTCCAGAAGATAAAGTAAAGTTAGTTAATGCTGTTGTTAAACTTGCAGCAGCATTACCTGTCGCAGCTTGAGGTGTTTGTGAAAAAGTTAAGAATCCATTAGATATTGCTAAATTTCCAGCAACATCAAGTTTCTGAGTTGGTGTAGAAGTACCAACTCCTACTTTATCAGCAGAAGCATCTGCAAATAATAAATTGTTGTCATTATCTCCAGAGATACGAGTATCTTGGTCAGCACCATTTGAATTGACTATTACAGCCGAATTTAAATTTGCTAAAAAGTTTGTGATTGTTATTTTCTTATTTGATCCACCCTGTACGAGTGTAAATAAATCTGCACCAGCAGCACTGGTTGCAGCAGTTAAATCTGATATTTTTTGATCAGCCATTATTTTCTCCTATTAAATGTTATAGAGGGGATGGTTATTTTTATCTAACCATCCCTACTCTAGGATTGTTATTAATTATTTATTATGCGTCAGCGACAACTGCATCATCAGCAGCATCACCTGTTATAGACGACATAGCAACTAAAACTTCAGCTTTATTTCTTGTAGTTCCTTGAGCATCAGTATAGGTTGTATATTTAACCCATCCTGGTGTACCAAGACCTTTTGCTTTGTTTGCAGCAACTGCAGCTTCTGTTGTATCAACACCAAAAACTTGTGAAAGTTCAACATCAGTTAAAGATGCAGGTTGTTCATTTGCAGTTATTGTAAGACCTGATGCTGTTGAACCAGCATAAGCTTTATGTAAAGTTGCACTTGTAGCAGATGCAATCGCCACAACTCGATATTCAACTGTTGCTATCACTACAGTATTTCCTGATTTTAATTCAGTAGTAAATGCAGTTCCAGTTCCAGTTAAAGTTGCTGATCCGTTAGTCACAGCAGCTGTACCAGTTATCGCTTTTGTATCTTTGTTTCCAAATAGTGCCATTGTATTTCCTTTTATGTTATTATAGCTATAATATAGATATTCAATTCTTTTTAATAAAATCTGAAAAGCTTTCTTTTATACTTTCAGATTTTTGTGTCTTTTCTGATTTTAAATAATCTTTGCATGTTGATATATAATCTTCAGCTTTGGTAATTTTACTCTGAACCCATTCAGGTAAATTATCGCTATCAGAAAGCATTTCTTTAATCTCTTTAGCATTATTTAATATTGAAGTCAATTGGCTTTTTGCCATTGATCCTTCATCATCATATTCTCCTACATCATCACCATTATTTAAAGGTTGTTTCTTTTTTAAATAATCCGATACAGGAGCTGATAATTTTTTCAATATTTTTTTCTTAAAGTTTTCTTCCATATTATCTCGTTTAAACTCTAAAATCTAAGTTTTTATCCAATGCTGATACTGCACCATCTATTAATCTATTTTTAGGTTCTTCTACTTTAACTTCAGCTGGTTTTGTTTCAACTTTAACTTCAGCTTTTACCTCAGCTTGCACTTCTACTTTTGGTGCTACTGGTTGTGTTTCAACTTTAGGTGCTTCAGTTTTAGTTTCTTCAATTTTTACTGTATTATCTTGTTTATTTTCACTCATTTTATATCCTTATTGTTATTATATTGTATTATATGCCTTCAAATTCTATTTAGGTCAGTATTAACTGCCCAGCTATGTATTATCCTTGTACCTTTGATCCAGCTCTCCATTGATAGCAACTCCAATATCTTGGAGTAGTTTTATCATTTGCTGTATCACATTTATGTCTTGCTCTAAAACTTTTACGTCTAGCAGGATCATCTCTTTTAATCGACATATTAGGATCACCAAAATTTACTTTTACAATATTACCTTTAGCATTTTTTACATAAACAGAAAACTTTTTAGGACCACTTGGTGTTCTAAAAGGTGAATTTAAAGTGACACTACGTCCTTGATATTCTGCTTCCTCTAAAACTTCAGGCTCATATGATCTTGTTTCACAAACTAAATCTATAATATCTTCTTTTAAATCTTTAAATTTTTTAGCCATAATTATTTTGTTAACCTTGTTCTTTCAGTTTTACGAACAAGAGGTACAAGTTTCATAGCAAAATTATCAACATAAGATTTTGGTAATGCTGCTATACGTTTCTCTGCTCGTTCTCTATCAGCAACTGACATGTTTGCTGATGATTTTTTAAATAATAACTTCTTAATTTTATTAATAGCAAGTCTTCTTGCTCTTTTATTAATTACGTCCATTGGCGATGCTCTTCTTAAAGCAAGACGTAATTTAGCATTTCTTTTTCCTTTTGTTCTTGCGAAACGAATGCGTGATTTAATACGTTCTGCTCTTGATAAAACCTCTTTAATTGTAGGTGTTTCATAATGAGTATTTTCATCGTCAACTATTTCTAATTCGTCATCATCGTATATATCTAGATAATCATCATCTTCAAGTGGATCTTCATTATCATATTTACGAATAACTGCATCCATTTCATAATCATCTAAACCAAAATCAAATTTAGAATCATAAGGATCATTTGATTCTTTTATTGAAGATATTTCTTTATCAGTCACCTCACCATCTTTTAAAATTTCTTTTAATTTTTTATAGAAAGTAAGATAGTGATATTTCTCAAGCATCTTGTAAATAACGTTTTTAGGTAAAGCATTTTTCTTACCATAGTCACGTATTTCATCTGGTGTTAAATCAGCATCAAATACTTCTTTACGATCTTTCATAGTTTGATCGCCAGCATCTACTAATGCTTTAATACCTGACATAATCTCACCAACCTTAGTTGATATAATTTCTTTTAAATTATCTATGTTATCAGGATCTAAACGTTTTAAATCTGTATAGTCTATTATATCTCTTTCTAATTCGCCCTTAACTACATCTAATCTTTTTACTTTATCTTCAAATTCTTTTGCGTATTTCTCAGGATTAAATTTAAAAGCAATCGGTTTCTTAATAAATTTGTTTGCTACAATATCAAACATACCATCGCTTAAATTATCATTTCTTTCTTTTAACTTAGGATCTGTTAATACAAAGTAATTAATAGGATGATTAGTTCCTGGAACAGTTTTTCCATTTATATCTTTTAACGATTTAGCTATCTCTAATCTTTTCTCATCTCTTTGATTTACTGGTACGTCAAATAATACATTAACATCTAAGTCAGCATCATCTCTATATTGTTTTGTTAGTATTGAACCAATTAATGTAAATTTAATTACTGGTGCTTTCTTTTCAAATTCTTTTATTTGATCTAATATAATTTTTCTAACTGAATCTTTTAATTTTGGTTCTTCTGTATCAGCATTATCAAAAATTAATTTTGAATAAGTTTTTTGTGGTATATCAATAACAGATTCAGTTTTACCATACTTACGCATTGCTTCTGCTTTTGTCATTTTATACTTATTATAAAAATCATCAGCTGACAAATCTTCTAAATCAATAGCCATATTTTTAAACATTCCTTCACCTACCATTTGGCTATCTGTATTCTGTATGTCTAATAATCTTTTGAAATCTTTATATGTAAGGATTCCTCTAGCAAAATTATCTTTTTTATTTTTATCTACTGGTATCATGTTATTATTTTGCGTTTGTGTTTTTAATTAAATTAAAATTAATAATAGATCCTTGTTTAACAGCATTAGAAATATCACAGTTCTTTTTATCTATTAAACAATCTTGTTTTAATCCTCTATATTCACCAAGCATTAAACCAATATAAAATAAACTAATGAGTGCTGATATGTACAATAACACTTTTAGTTGTATTGCTATATTGGTTAGTATTAATTTCATATTTTATTTAATTATTTTGTTTTATTATTATAATATAAGCCATAACGAGAATAATAATTACAAATATTGCTTTTATTAAAAGCATCTCCATAACCTATCCCTTTGTTAGAAATTAGTTATAATATATTATAATAAAAAATAACTTATCTTGCTAATGGGTTTTGATTCGATTGTCTTAACTCACGAATCTGAACTTTCAATAATTCAACTTCTTTTGTAAGGATTGCTACATCTTGTGTCACTTTCCCTACAGTTGATGCTACTGCTTTTGGATCTAGTGAATTTATTTTAGCCATAATTTCACCATACTTAATAAAACCTCCGCCAATAGTACCTATGATTGCTATTGTTGCAATTATTTCTTTTAAATTTGCTTTTATTTTATCTAACATTTTATTTCCTATCTATTTTTTTTTAGTTCTTCAAGTTGAATAATTATATCATTCATCTCATCTTGAATTTCAGCCATTGCTATTTGTTGTTTAGCGATTGGATCTTTACTTATATATGCATCTAAATTCGCATTAGTATATACTGCTCTTTGCGATATATCAGCTTGTAAATAAAAATCTGGATTTGGTACTCCATTATAATATTTAGGTTCATAAAAAGAACGATTTTCATAAACAGCTAAATTTGGAGAATTTGCTTTTATTGCATCCAATTTAATTTCTTGTATAGCTTTAGTTTTTTGATCTATTGATTTTAATTCTCTTTCTACTTTTTCTAGTGCAGCTTTGACTTTAACATCTATAATATTCTGTTTCGCATCAATAGTATTCTCTTTTGTTGATACAGTTTTTTCATCAATCGTCTTCGTCGTCGGTCCTTCTGTTTTCGGACTTTCAGTTGAAGTAGACTGAGCTGTTGAAGTCGGTGACTTTTCTGGACTTGACTCTGTCTTCGTATCTGTTGTCTTACTAGGTGACGCAGTTTCTTGCGTTGTTGAAAGTGTATTAGCATTTGACTCCTGTGTTGAAGTTTTTGGTTCTTCTTGTGTCATTGCTGTAGATGTACTTACTTCAGATGTTATTGGTGTAGATGTACTTACTTCAGACGATGTAGTTAAAGTTGGTTCTGGAGTTGTTGTAAGAGCAGTTGCTCCAGATGATGTAGTTAAAGTTGGCTCTGGGCTTCCAAAAAGAGTTGGGTTTGCTTCTTTCATATCAGCCACAGCTTGTGTGTTTATTTCTGTTGTTATTTCTTTATACTCTAAACTACTAATGCCAATATCTGCTTCAGTTAATCCTACTTTAGCAAATTCTTCTTTAAATATTTGTTTAATTTCTTCTTCATTAATTAATTCTATGGGTTCAGCACCTTGTGCTGGACTTAAAAAGGTAGGTAAAATAATCGGTGGTGGTACATAACAAGTACCTAATGACTCACAAGGTATTACTACTGAAGATATTGTTTCTGTAATTGTTTGTGTTGAAGTTAATTTATTATAAGTGATATTTAAATTTGGTTGCGATATATCAACACCTTGCCAAGTA
>SXGQ01435872.1_pt1 | contig 44081 bp, 39 predicted proteins | sample 3178371 | NCBI WGS metagenome assembly SXGQ01 (sample SAMN11356859, study PRJNA531348) | freshwater metagenome | isolation source: freshwater sample F1-20 | place: China: Fuxian Lake, Yuxi | collected 2017-12-25
AGGCGATTCGAGCTGCCTCAACAACTCCTCGGGTATAATCGGAATCACTGCTTCCGTCTGCCATATCTGTGATACACCGATGTCAAACAACGAAAACTCGGTTGGCCAGTACAGAGGATGGGATTGGAGTAAACCGAGTTGCGTCTTTTTCAGAAGTTTATTGGCGGAGGCCACCGGAAGAACGGCTAGCAAGTGTATCCAGGCCGGCAAATAGGTGGTGTATGTTAGCGGCGGAGGAGCCACTGCGACCTCCTGGCTCGGCTTGAGTCGGGACCACAGCGGCGGCAAATGCGGCTCATAGGACCAGCCGAGATCCACCGGTTTTCCCGAATAATAATCAAAGACCCATGCCACTCCCTTGAGATACTCGGAACCATCGGGATCGTCGGCTCCTCTCCAGGATTCGTAAATGGCTTTCCAGTTCGGCCGCAGCCCCGAATTATAGAGTCGGAGAATAGTCGCCCATTGTGCCGGCTGCGCAGACCAGATGGCTAACGCATTATCTTCGACCGGTCTTCCTCGCTGTTTCAGTGCGCTCACGCAGGCGGCGATCATGGCGTTCTCCTCCTCGGAAGCAAAGGACTCGATGATTGCTGTCAGATGCCTGCTTTGGATACGGCCATCGACGACCAGATTGTGACCGGCGGACCAAATCCGTTTATCGAGAGCCCGGATCAGATCGGGAATACCGTCATCACGCACCGTGTGTGTGAGTGATTTCGGCAAAAAATCATTGCCGAGAAGCGACATTCCGGCCACGAAATCACGGGTCTTTGATGCCAGTGTTGCGCCGTTGGATGTCCGCTCGAATAGATGGCCCATGAGACCACGAATATCCACGGTTCTCCAGCCTCCGCCTCCCGAACGCTTCTCGAATTCCTGTTCTTCACGAAGAAGATGAACGGATCCGCCCTTTTCTACGACGAGTAACATGGCGAGCAATAATAAATCGGCGTCGAGACCATAAATCGTACAGCTGAGACCGTCGGGAAGTTGGCGCATGTGCGCCATGAGTTTGTGTTCGCCCTCTCCTGGCTCCTCCGTCGTAGAAACGATTACGGGAAGTCCGAGTCGTGCCCCAGTAGCCACGAGATCCTTTCCGAGACGGGCCATGAAGGCGGTTCCCGGTGTCAGCGCATTCTGATCCCAGCGTTCCTTGAAGATGCCCTGAATAGAATCTTCGGAGGCCGTGAGCCACGGGCTCTTGAAGCGCCGCAGCCGTTGTTGTCTCCGCTTGGCCGCACAGACAACACCGTCGCATGCTACATAAACCCCGGCCGTCGGTTTTGCCACTGCAACGATTTCTTCGAGATAATCACAGATTCCTTTGCGTAACTTGGCTTCCCATTTGGCGGCGCCCGCCACAGATCCTTCGTAGGGCGGCATTCCGTGGAGCACGAAATACATGGCGCAGTTGAAATCGAGACAGAGCCAATCGGACGTGGGCCCTGCTGTGCGTGATATGATATGAGGAAAACGTCGACATAAATGACGATAAAAACTGGGGATACCCATTTCTACACGGGTAGTTACGGGATCTTCTTAGACTCTACTTGGGCCTCGTCGGGACTATAATTTATTCGTAGAAGGTAGGGAATATGCCAATATGGGTATTTGACAAGTTCGATAAAAACATCATCTATCCCGTGATCTACAATCTTCAGATACTTCCCGAAACTCTGATGTGTGGAATTATAGTTCTCGCAATTATTCTCGGAAACCAGCCGCTCGTGGCTCTTGCTCTGAGTCTAGTATTCACCCAACTGATTGCGCAGGGAATTGGCCGTATAATCATGAACATTCAACCGGATTCGGCCATTGCCCGCACATCGATTGATCCTTGCTCTGTAGGCATCCTAAGTAAATCGTGGGCCCGGTTGGCGGGGTCCAATCCCAATCTGTTGTGGCATCCGATGGCGCCGTCGATATACTTGTCGACGATTGGATTCTTCGCAGGCTGGGGTATTGCGTTGCAGCAAATATATAAGGAAGAGATCGATTCGGGCCTGATCAAAAAATCGTCGCTAGTCACTACGTTGGCTCTCGGTGTGATTCTTCTTGCGCTAGCCTTTGCGTACCGGATTTATTCCGGCTGCGAATCATTCATGGGTGCAACGGCCGGAACAGTTCTCGGTTTAATGTTCGGTTTATTGGGTTGTATCGCTCTGTCGTACGTGACTGATCGCAAGGCAACAAACTTGTGGGGTATTCCTCTGTTGAAACGGAACCGGTCCCGGAAATAGAAATATATCGAGAAAGTAGATGGGCAATAGTGCGGAAGGTCTGGTAAAACAATCGGCTCTATTGGAAATCCTTTCACAGATAAGCAAGAGTTTTCCGAACACCATTACGGCGACTCTATTTGTACTGGGTATCATGCTGGGAAAGATCGCATGGATCTGTATTGCGGGAGGCGCAATTGTGTTGATTCTCATTGTCGGCGTGTTTCAGAAATTATTCGGCAGTCTGACTACGGAAGAGTATAATGTACCTGGAGCCGCCGCCGTTTCGGCGTGCTCTATAATACCGCCGAACAGCATACTTGAAGCGTCCTTTTCGAATATTCCGAGTACGTGGATGTCGGTCACGTTCTTCTATCTGACGTATATTGTAATGAACGCACTGACCGTCTATAATACGAAACCCGCAAAGGCGCACGGCGATTCGATTGCGGTACAACATCGCAAGAGCATGGGAACTCTGAGCATAATCACTACCGTGATTCTGTTAATGTGTATGGTATTCATGCGTTATTTCTTGTGGGGAACATGCGAAAGTATCATTGGCACACTTGTGGGAGGATCGATGGGTGTTGGTATGGGAATTCTTTGGTGGCAACTGTTGGCTGCGTGTGGCCCCGATGTGTACCCGGATATTCACGGTGTCATGGTGGGACTGAAACCCCGGGCCATGTATTAGACCAGCGATGACTACAAACGTTAATTTCTCAGTGAGCAATTAACTTTTATAGATGAAATAGACCATCTTACTTCTGGAGCTTCTTCAGACGGGACGCCTCCTTGAGCGCATCCGAGAAGCTGGCCTTCTTGTTCTTTGCCCGCATGGAATCGAACGTCTTCTTAACGAGCAGATTCCAGCCAGACATCTTGCGAGTTCCACGAGAGCGGCGATTGCGACGAGTCATGGGCATCTGTATACTCAAGGCAAAGGAAATGTTCGGTGTCCTCTTCTTGGCATCATCGGAGGTGCAGGGATTTCCACCGCCCTCAGACGTCCCGCCAACTTGTGAAATGCTCGGGCCCAGAGAATGACAGCAGGCCACGTAGGAACTCTTTCTGCCGTCCAGACTCCGGCCACCTCTTCTATCAATGCAAGTGCCTTGCGTATCTCGGTTTCTCTTTCACCGCCATATAGGCCGGCAAGATCCTCCAGCGGCACCGGATGGCCGGTGCTTTCTCCATGCACGGACCACAGAAATGTACGCACGAGTTCCTTCATTCTTTCTGCTGTATATGGCACGGCGGGCACATGAAACCGCCGGATTGCGGCTCCGAAATGTTCTCGACATACCGGACATGGCAGAACATCGGCTGTTAGACGAAACACGGCTCGCCAGGGACCGATGGAATCAACACGATCCGACTGTTCGGCCAAAATATGTAGAGCCTTCCAGACGAGAGGCCCCCACCATTTTTTATCCATGTGCGGCTATTTATAAGATGATTTTAGGTCCAAACTGGGGGCCGGTAAAACTTGATTCGACACAACCCGTCTCTATTACAAGTATGACTACGACGTTACGTATTCCTCGAGGTCTATGGAATGATCTCGAGGAATCCGTTATCAAGCAAGATCGAATTTTCCTGGCTGAGGTTGCGCGGGCGCTCGGGCTTCCCTTCCAAGAAGTGATGCGAAAGGTTGGACCGGCGACGACCGTGATGCCCACACTGTGGGTCGGAGATGCATCGGAACCGCCCCGATGTCCATGGTATACTCGTCGGGGTGAATCCGTCTGGTTTCCCTGTTCCCGTCTCCGTCTGTCACCGACGATGCCCTGTTGTGTGCATGAACGGCAGGGTCCCTGTGATTCGCTCTTCAATAAATTAGAACAAAAGCCAAAGGCACTTCCCGTTGTGCGCAAAGGAGTTCTGTACTGGGTGACGGAAGATGGCACGGCATATGACGAGTCCGGATCGGAGATAACCAATGGCATATTCCGGTTCATAACGTTTCGTGAAAAGAAAATAGCTCTGTGGGTTCCTTCTTTGGAAGAATGACGGGAGTTCGAGTCAGTGCCAGATATTTTGATGCAGAGCCGTATTGCGACACCTCGAATTTGGTGGTGTCGAGATGATCCTGTACATCTGGGCATGAGGGGCCGATCTTCAGAATACCGATACCCCGTAGACGGTTACTGAAGACAGAAATTCCTACACAGCATCCGCAGCCGTAGTGTTTGCGTATGATGGACATTAATTGACACTCGATCCTATCGAAACAACCTGTGTCAACATTGGCCCGTACTTTAGGAAATCTTACCTTGACTATACTAGAGATGTCCGAGGACTCTACGCATCCCGAGGTCGAAGTCTCTACAGAACCGTTGGTCTCTACAGAACCTGAGGTCGAGGTCTCTATAGAGCTCGAATCCACGTCCTTTACGGAAGACACATGGATAGAACGTATAAAACGTTTACCCGAGCCCGGTACAATACGACTCCTGACACCTCCTCCATCTGACGCCCATTATATGATCGGCCGTCTTTGGTACACGGATAAATCACTCACCGATTGGAACATGGAAATGGAAGAGATCCGTGAGAAGATCGAGAACGATCCCGTATTTGCCGCTCTGTCTCCGCCGAAACTCGTCGAGAAGATCGAGGATATATTTTACGAAAATCAGAGAGCTCGCTGGCTAGCCTCTGTCGTTTTACGTAAATGGAAGACCCGTGTGTGGGCCAAGCGCACACAGTGCAACGTGGACATGATTGACCTGGAGCCGATAGCCGACAGAGATGCTATTTTTATGACGGATACAGCACAGCGGCAGACGTTTCGTTTCCATCGCAACGACGTGTTTCGGAATCTAATTGCGAATATATGTCTGTCGGAAGAAATGCTTCCGTATCCCCGTCCTCCGACGAATCAATGGACGAATAAGATTCTTACGCTCGGACAGACCATAAGTATCTGTGAACAGCTGGCCAAGAGAGGCCTGGGATCCAGATCCCATATATTCCTGGCGGCATTCTGTGCCGCCCGTTATGATACTAGACGCTTCGCCACCGAGAATGCTCCGATGTTGGCCCAGCACGCTATCGAGAGTTATTTTAAGGATCTGACGATCGAAAATGCGGCAACTGTGTATGACGCAATTGCGAATGTGTTGACGGAACTGCGACTGAGATATACGCCAACGGTTCTGTTGAAATGGTTGAAGGAGATGCCGCAAACGGATTTACATAGGGAATGGCTGATATTTGTTCGGGATTATACTCTGTATACTAACCTCCACATTCAGATTCGCCCCCACTGGGTAAACATGGCATCTATATATCGGGATGTCAGAGATCTGTATAGTCGTACGGTGTCGGGAGCGTTTTATCGTACGGCCCCTGTGAGTAATACGATACCGGTTCCCGTTGCTTCGGTTCACGGTTTCATAGATATGCACGTAAGTCAGGTGGATTTTGATCTAACGAGTTTGTTAATTACGGCGGCGATATTGAGATAACCAGGGCCGTGGAGGTCCTGCGGAGGTCCTGCGGAGGTCCATGACGTTTAATTCCCTGGAGACCTAACAGAGAATGAATCCCGCCGACGAAATCATGCCCGGAGTGTGGATAAGTGGATGGAAGCCTGCTCTCGATGGAGCCTGGCTCAAGGAACACAATATTCAGGCCGTATTCAACTGCAGCAAGGATATTCCATTTCATCCTGATATACCGCACCAATATCGGATACCTGTCGACGACAATCTTCAGCCGGCCGAAATCAAAAACATGGAGCTCTGGGCACCCGAAATCGCCGTAAAGATTTCAAGAGAATATAATGCACGGCGACCCATCCTAATTCATTGTTATGCAGGAATGCAGAGATCTACTACGGCCTGTGCCATGTTCATGATGGCTCGGTCCGGCAAGCCTCTGATTGAAGTCATGCGAGATATAAAACGGAAACGGCCTATAGCATTTGAACCGTCGCCGAATTTCATAGAAGCCCTTCGTGCCTTTGAAGCGCAATTACGGTCTTGGCGAACCTCATCAAGGTCCTAATGAGGTCCTAATGAGGTCCTAATGAGGATCCCATAAGACTTTATAGTACACTACAGTAGGATCGCCATGAAAAGCCAGGACGACATGGATTTAATGTTCGACGAATTAACCGAACTCCAGCCCAACCAACGCGCCTTCATTAAACACCGTTATCGGTTTTTAATGGAAGAGTACAGAAAACGAGCATTCGCACATTCCATCCTATTTTACGTCATGCGGACAACCATAACCGCCGGCAGTCTCGCCGTTCCCGCACTTTTGAGTCTTCAAAACGCCGACATATACTGGTTCACATGGGCTCTGAGTCTCGCTGTCACAACAGCAAACGGAATTACGACCCTGTTTAAACTCGAGACGAAATTCTTCCTTCTCCATACAACCATGGAACAAATACGCTCGGAAACGTGGCAGTTCCTCGAATTATCGGGCCGGTATTCGGGACATCACGGCAGTATAACTCCGAGCCATCGCAACCAATACATGTATTATTGCAGCCGCATCGAAAAAATTCGTATGAGACACATCGGCGTAGAATATTCCAAACACGGTGATCAATCCGAGTCCAAACAGAACCAACCCAATCAGAATAGTGCCACCGTCGTTCCGTCACCACCGGATCAGGCGATACAAATCGCCGTCAGGAGAGATTCTATGCGCACAGTAGGGGATGAATCTAACGACGGCAAAGAAAACGAGAAAAAACCGTAGGTGTCATTGCGTTGATGACAGCGGAAAGAGATGTCGGCGCAGCATGCTCCAAGGAACACTCTTCTGTAAGGCACACCAGAATTGTGAGGGTTCCCCGCTCTCCGGTTGGGAACCACGTATAAATATAGAACTATTCAATTCGCCCGAGGTGCGGGAATCCCACAATTGTTACTCGTTCGCCACCAATGCGTATGATCCGTCTCTGTTACACCAATGCGACGGTAAACCGGGTTGTGAACCTCGGTTTCATCAACCGGGTGGAACAAAGGATAAGGCCAATATTCTGAGAAACGCCTCCGCCCGTAACTGTAAAACGGTAGAGGGCCTCGTGGGTCTGGATATTCCCGATGTGAAGAGGACTACGTTCAAGGCTCGTTGTCCGGTGGGAACGAGTAAAATCGCCATGGTATCTGACAGAGGCGACGATTACCATTTCTATGCACAGTATCCCCGAGAGGGACAGCGGCCTTACGTAAATTGGTTACACAAGGATGGTGGGAACACTGTAAAAGAAAAGGATGCGGATGGTAACCCGATATTTAATCCCGAATTTGCGTCCAGAGATTACAGACCGGCGAGTTTTCTCAATTATGAAGATTTCTGCGGATTCTATTGTATTCCGAGGAATCGCAAGATACAGCTGGCCCGTGATTAGCCGTTTGGCTCAGCCAAAAGGCTCAGCCGATTGGCTCAGCCGAAATGGCTCAACGCCTTCGTCGCATCCCAGCGCTTGCGCACATCGATTTCTGTTAGACCCTCGAGAATATGAAAAACCGCCTTTTCTTTCTTCAACAGAGGGTGGTCTTTCAACGTCGAACCCGGTAAAATAGAGGCTTGTCGGATTTTCAGATACACGTCCCATAGCGCCATACCGAGGCGCCAGGCATCCATGCGAACTCCATACTGTCGAACAAAGGAACCGAAATCCTTTTTGTTCACTAACAGAGTCAAGAAGGATACGAGGCCGGCCATGGTCTTTGCCGACGATTCTCTCATAGGAAACGAGCGCTCCAGGTACGTATAGTCACTGTTGGATTCAATAATTTTTCGTATTAGGCCTGGTATCTGACCAGTGCCGCCGACTTCCTTAATATTTGTCAGCAGTCTCCAAATATATATTTCGGGAGGCGCCCAGCTCGCCTTTGTCTTGAAATTTTCAGACATTCTGGCGCTCCGCATTGTTGTAACCTCCACCGGTCGGAATGTCAGACCGAAATCGATGAACCGGGCCACATTGTGTTTATCCACTAAAATATTTCCCAGATGAATGTCATTGTGTATGTAACCGGCATCCTGATAGATCACCATTCCCTCGAGCAGATGTTTGAAAATCCGCACATAATTGTCGGCTAGCGTTGTTGTATCCTTGCTGTAATACTGCAGAGACTTGCCGCCGTCGGGCATAACCAACATGTCTATGAGACCATCGTCCTCATAATCTTCCAGCAGTTCACAGGTATCTGGATCATCGACGGGCATCGCAGGTTTACACGATTTCGTGGGTAGAGCAAAGTAATTTGCGGCGAGTGGCAGCTTCATGATTTGTTGGCCCACCTTGAGTTCGTCATCGTCTTGAAATGTAATCTTTCCTATGGCTGGTAGATTACCGACGTGAGTATACCGAGTACCATCGGCACATCTGGGTACCGGTTTGAATGCGCAACCGTAGGAGCCCTCTCCCAGCACCTTTCCTCCGACTTGTCTCATATCTCTAAGGTGCCCGGATAAATTAGATGGAAGTTTAACCAGCCGATAATAAATCTCCGCATGTCAGTAAGGGATGTCATGGATGACATATGTCGTACTCGGAATACTGGCGGTCTATATAATATCGGAAACCATTGGTAAAAAACTCCATGAGGGATTCTCTTCGGCGAGACGTACAGATATTGGACCCGTGTCCGAAGGCTGGACCCACGAGGAAACAGGATGGATCCGAGATCTTCGGTACGCCGAATCCTATACCAATGTTCAGGGACTCGAGATTGCCGGCGATTTCTGTCGGGCTGTCCACAAAAACGGTAAACCCGAGACTCTGCATATTGCCTGCGCACTCGCAAATCGGGATGGCATGGACACGATGGAATACCACAGCCGAACCGTCGGAGAAGGATTCCGTATGTCCCGAGACGATTATTGGAAGGCCGCAACCGGATCTCCCAGCACCGACTACTGTCGAGTTCTACAGGATCACGATACAGGTGAATGGTTCGCCGGCTGTGCAGTAGCCTCCAAGGCGGGTATCGGGCCCCGTGAAATACGAGACACGTCGCCGCCCGAATTCATCAAGAAGCTGCTAGATGCATACAAGGACGTGGTGACGTGGTACAGATGGCAAGATGATGCCGAGGATTATTCGAAAAAGTCGGTGGTCGAAGTGAGAGGCAATCCCGTATTTCCGAGCCTCGTGAAACCGATAAAGACTCGGGGTCTACAGCTGAATCGGTGGCCCCAGGCATCACAGGAGGCCGGTGAGGCCGCTCCTCCTCTTCTTGACTCGCTCGGCTGGGGCGAGCCGCAGACACTGACACTGGATCAGGATATCAAGCCGAATCAGATCAGAGCCATCTGTTTCTGGGTCTGGTTCGATACCTTGGCCGATGATCCGAGAGTTCTCGAGTGCTCGAATGGAGCCGAGGATCTCGTGTGGATTGGCGCCGAGTCCGGCGGACTTCCGATAAAACCGGCGCCACTCGTTGTTCAGCAGGCTACCGAAGTCCGGCCGGAAGATTATCGGATTATGAATCCCGAGTCGCCTCCTGTGATTTCCGATGAGTCTCGGGCCGTCTCGGGCACATTCGTCTTTGAAATCTGGGACAAGCAGCAGCGTCTCATGCGTCTCAAGTCGCCTACGGCGACCGCTGGTAAATGGCATCACGTCGCCGTGACGACGACGGATTCTACGAGGTGGTGGCCGACGTGGAGCATGTGGATCAATGGTAGTCGGGTTGCGGAAAAGGTCGAGGGCCGATCCATTCCGGCGATTGCACTGGCGAATAATGTAATTGGAAAAAATATGCGGGGCTGTTTGCAGGATTTCCGAGTGTATAGAGCACCGATGACGGAGAAGAAGATTCGGAATGCGATGGAATGGTCGAAGCCCTTACTGCACCCGATGCCCTAAAACTTGAACCGGTTTGGCCCCCAGTACTGCCTCAACAGACAAACCATGGCACTGCGTAGATTACAACGCGAACTCCAGGATATTCGCAAGGATCCGCCGGCGAATTGTAGTGCTGGGCCAATCGAAGAGGCGGATTTCTTCAACTGGGAAGCCGTCATATTCGGGCCGGAGGACTCGCCGTACGTGGGCGGTGTATTCCGTCTGGCCATTCGCTTTCCGAGCGATTATCCGTTCAAGCCGCCGATTATTACATTTAAGACCAAAATCTACCATCCGAATATCAATTCGGCTGGTGGAATTTGTCTGGATATTCTGAAGGACCAATGGAGTCCGGCACTGAATATCTCGAAGGCTCTGTTGAGTATTCTGTCTCTGCTGACGGATGCGAATCCGAAGGATCCGCTGATGCCGGATATTGCCCGCCAGTATGTGAATGACCGGGCAGAGTATGAGGATACGGCTAGGCAGTGGACTTTGGCGCATGCACAAGGTTAAGGTAGACCGTTTAGTCTATTAAAACGAAGAGCGTTAATAATTCTATTTTGCGTTGCAATGACGGCATTCAGAGTAGTAATAACCTCAAGAAGACTTGCGCTGCTGGTTAAATAGCTTCCCGCTAAACTATTTACCGTACCGGATGCTGTATTTGAAGGTGTTGCTGTTGGTAGACCCGCACCTGAAGTTGCTCCAATTGATCCCGATACATCTAAAATACCTATGGTTCCTAGCTCTGTATTTATTGCAGAGCTGATATCGGCCCATACGGGTGCGGACACTACGGTGCCCTGGCTTGTTACCGTTCCGATTACTTCTAGATTGCCAGCTATAAGGGTTTTACCTGTTATAGAAGCAATAAGAGTTGTGTCAGAACCACTATATGCACCTACTCGTAATATGCCTCCAGCAGTTGGAGTAGTACTTGTAAACCGCATAGATCCAGTACATGTTGTTACGCCAGTAAGTTCAGGCCTGGATATTAAAACCCCCCCGCCTCTTGTGATTATTAATTGACTGGTAGCTGTGTCAGGAAATGTTAAATTATTTCCTGTTAATTTTTCAATATTAATTGAATCTGAATTATTATTATATACAAATGCACTAACACCGATTGAATTTCGAATATTAACTTCTGAATTACTAATATCCAAACTTTTGTTCGCAATGTATACATCTCCATTGAAACGTGATTGACCCGATACATCTAGTACTCCGCCAACATGGACGTTACCATTTGTGGCGGCCGTAACTAGTCCATTGGATATATTAAGACCTGCGTTCGGCCTCATGAGTCCAGATACATCGAGTCCCCCCTCTATATGTGTCGACCCAGTCGAAGCAGCCACCGTGAATTTTCCACTGGATACATTGATGCCCCCATTTAACAAAGACAGTCCAGATACATCGAGTCCCCCCTCTATATGTGTCGAACCAGTCGAAGCAGCCACAGTGAATTTTCCACTGGATACATTGATGCCCCCATTTAACAAAGACAGTCCAGATACATCGAGTCCCCCCTCTATATGTGTCGAACCAGTCGAAGCAGCCACCGTGAATTTTCCACTGGATACATCGATGCCGCCATTTAGACTACTTAGTTGGGCAACTCGTAACGTTCCACTAATATCCTGACTTGTTACGGCCGATGTTCCATACTTTTGATCAAGAGTTTGACCGTTGATAAGTAATGTGCCGTCAGGTGTAATAACAAACGTGGGATCATTTACCTTAATACCACCTTTTAGGTTTGAATATCCGCCAGATACATCGAGGCCGCCATTTAATAATGACAGACCAGATACATCTATGTCTCCACCTACATGTACAGAACCAGTCGATGCTGCCACTGTGAACTTTCCACCAGATACATCAATACCGCCATTTAGAGTACTTAGTAGGGCAACTCTTAGTGTACCACTAATATCCTGACTTGTCACGACCGATGTTCCAAACTTTTCGTCCAGAGTTAGGCCATTGATAAGTAATACACCGGCAGATGTAACGACAAAATTTGGATCGTTTACCTTAATGCCGCCCGTTACATCTAGGATACCACCTATATAGACATTGCCACTCGTATCTGCAGTAACCTTGCCATTCGACATATTAAGACCGGCATTCGGTCTCATGAGTCCAGATACATCTAGGACACTCTCTATGTGAACATTACCACTCGTATCTGCAGTAACCTTGCCATTCGACATATTGAGACCGGCATTCGGTCTCATGAGTCCAGATACATCTAGGACACTCTCTATGTGAACATTACCACTCGTATCTGCAGTAACCTTGCCATTCGACATATTGAGACCGGCATTCGGTCTCACGAGTCCAGATACATCTAGCACACTCTCTATGTGTACATTACCACTCGTATCGGCAGTAACCTTACCATTCGACATATTGAGACCGGCATTCGGTCTCACGAGTCCAGATACATCTAGGACACTCTCTATGTGTACATTACCACTCGTATCGGCAGTAACCTTACCATTCGACATATTGAGACCGGCATTCGGTCTCAAGAGTCCAGACACGTCGAGGACTCCACCAATATGGGTTGCTCCAGTCGAAGCCGTCACTGTAAAGATCCCATTTGACATATTGAGCCCTGCATTGAGTCTCGTGAGTCCAGATACGTCAAAGACTCCTCCAACATGGACATTGCCGCTGGGTGTCCCGACGGTGAATAGGCCGTTTGACATATTAAGTCCGCCATTCAGAATCGATGCGTTAGTTACCGTTAATGCATTGGCTGCACAGAGACCAGATGCGGCGATACTTGTCACCGTTGTAGCGCCAAGTACATCCAGAGTTCCACCTATATACACATTTCCTGTGTCATCAAGCGTAAACTCGCCACTTGTTAAATTAAGACCACTGCTTATGGTCACTACTCCACCACAAATATCGAGGGCGCCAGTGATGGACGTTTCTCCAGATGTAAATTGAGGAGCAGATAACGCACCTCCTATAGAAACATTACCGTTAATATCCAAGGTAAACTGCGGTGCGATCAAAGAACCTCCAATAACTACATTGCCGTTACTATCTACCGTAAACTGATTATTGTAGAGACTCAGACCATTGTTGACTAATATGGCTCCTCCCACGTCGAAATCTTCTCCAACGGTTGCGGCTCCACCTATTGCTGCAGCACCCGTAATGGAGGCTGTTCCGCCGACAGTAAGATTACCATCGATCTCTGTATCACCGGACACGTACAGCGTTTCCTCGATAGCAGCGTATTGTGATACCAGCAGTGAGTTATTTATTTTGGTTAGACCATCCACTGTTAGGGCCCCACCAATTGTTTCGTAGCCGACCACTGTCAGATTCGATCCGACTCGAGTCGCACCTGCCACGTCCAAGGTTCCGGTCATCGTAACAGGGCCGGTCACGGACATGTCTCCGCCAACCGTAGAGGAACCGGTGATATCAAGATCTCCTCCGGCCAGTACTGACCCCGTCACAGTTGCATTATTCCGTATAATAGTGGCTCCTTGTATATCGACCGTATTTCCGAAAATAGCCGTACCGTTGACCCGTGTATTTCCGCCGACAATAGATGATCCGGCTATTTGAATATCCGAGTTGGCAGTGATTTGTCCTGATACACCCAGGGTTCCTCCGATCGACGTACTGCCATCTATTATAGTCGGACCCGAAACACGAATACTGTTGCCCACCGTGGCAGATCCTGACACATCGAGGTTACCGGCCATCCGAATAGATCCAGATGTATCGACGAATACCCGATTCGATATGGATAGACTGGAATCCATTGTTGTGGCCCCGACAACGTTGAGTGTTCCACCAATCACGGTATTACCTTCGGCATCCACAGTGAAGACGCCATTGTTGAGATTGATGGTGTCGAGGCCTTTCAGAGAACCGGTTAACTCTTCGAGAGTCAGAACCCCGGCCACATTATCTGTACAAAATCCGAGTTGGGTGGATTCCGCCATCACTTAAGTTATGGCTTGAAAACTTTGATCACAAGTGAACCATCCCTCCGAGCAAGAGAAACACAGGATCTAAATTATAGAACCAACCCATTATTAGATGTACAGGCCCTATGATTCTGGTTCCGATTCTGGCTCCGAATCGGTCGAATCCGGTTCGGAGGCATCGGTGACCTCGCAACACCGTGCTATCGATCAATGGCGAACCCAGGTTCTCGAGGACTTTGCAGATACGAATCAGGGACCGGGACCCGGACCCGGACCCGGACCCAGCGATCTTCAATATAATCAAACGACACTGTTATTCGAGTCCTCCAAACCCGTACAGGTTCTCACGGTCGATAGTATGCACAGAGATCTGACCATGTACCCCAGTCCAATGTCAATACGTCTAAAGTTACCGCAGGTATACAAAAATGTAACTCGAATCGATATTGTTCAAATCAAAATGATGAACGGATTTCATGCACTGACGGCGGCCAAGGAAAACACGACCCTGACACTCTATGATTCTAGCGATAACAAGATATCCGTGACAATTCCCGATGGCACATATACAGCCGTGGCTCTCGCCGATGCACTGAATACGGCATTCAAAGTAGCATCGAGTTCTCAAACATTCAAGATAACGTATGCTGCATCTTCGGGGCGCTTTGTAATAACTTCGCCCGCCATGTTCCGGATTCCATTTCTGACCTTGCTCCCTTCTGCGACGAAGAATTCATGGGGCCTCGGCTGGAATATGGGCTTCGGCGGCCCTCCAGCTGATCTTCCCCGCGCAAAGTCGCATATCGCCACACATCTGCCCCGTCTGACGACGGAATACATACATCTCCGGCTCAATGAAAGCGATAACATGAACACGGTGGACTGTACTGGGCCGGAGGATTTGGCAGTCTCTCTCGATTCGACGGGACAGGCGGCCAGATATTTTGGCAAACTACTGTTGAATGATTTCGGCGCCTACGCCCAGACATTCATCGAGTCTCCCAAATTATTCAAGCCGGTATTATCGAGACTGGATCGTCTTTCATTCGACTGGGTCGACAAGTCCGGTGACGCTATAACGGGGACCGACTCACTTTCGTGTGAATGGCACATGACGGTTCGAATCATACAGGTCAAGGATACGCAGACAGAATCGTCGGCAATAATTCGTGGGCCAATATAGATGAATTACGAGGAAAATGTTCAGTACGGATATGTTCCGAATGTGTTGCCGCCTCCCGGTGGCTATGCGAAATCCGAGTATGTACAGGCTCCCGATACGTCATCGTGGTATTCTCGTCGTCAGGGCTGTCTGAAGGGCGTGGATCCGACGGAAATTGCCCGCATGTATACCTTCCCGGATGGACAGATTCCTATGGGAATTCCGATGGATCCTGCGGCTGCATCGAAGATCTGTCTCGGCTACGTCGATTCCCGGCCGCCGGAATTGGTTGATGCCGATGGAATGATGGAGGCGGCTAGAAATCATCCGCAGTTCGCCTTTCGTCCTCGTGGTCCGGCTGCGTCCCAAGTAGACGTGGAGAGCCAGCTGCGTCGACTAGATCAGCGTCTGTCGAAGATGCAGGCGGTCATAGCGGACGATGCGCCGCTGTACAGAAATACGGTTCAGCCGCCCCAGGCCATCGGTGTCCGTGCGGATGTACAGAATGCAACCAATCCGATCTCGTCCATTACTCGGCCGGGAGAGGCCGTTTGTCGTGAAGGCTCGGATTCGTATGCGCTGTCCATGTCGGGTCGTCGCTTTAATAACACGACCCGGCAGGATACTCAGCTGTATAATATCAATCCGAAGAGCACGACTTCTTAGAGGTTTTGTATGCCATATAGTAGAAATGCCCAGACTTAATAAATCTAGACGTAGACTGTCGAGGCGTCGACAGTCGAGGCGTCGACAAGTGGGAGGAGCTGCTACTTGGGTAGAAAGAGAAAATAGATATAATCAAGAATCCCGTTTACCTCCGATGGAGAAAGAGATGATAAAAAAGGCTAAACAAGAAGCTTGGAATAAGTGGCAACAAAAAATGGCCACATTAGATAATAACAGAAAAAGTAGAGTAAGAGGAGAACCCTGTTCTAGTATGTTGGGATGGGATAATTGCAAAGATGGATTAACGTGTGAAAAACGTTATATAGATGCACCATCTGAGGTGGACACCACAAACGGTATTATGTCTTTCCGGTATAATCCAAGATGTATAGAAAAAGAGCATGAACCGTACTCTAGAGGTCTGGATCCCAGAAATTTCACGTACCCCTAACCTGTCGTGTAAATCTCCTTAACCTTATAAGTGTTCCAGTCATACAAGACTGTATAGCGTCCGCCTTTCAAATTGTTAGACGGCCGGTATTCATCATCATCTTTCATCGCAATCGTTGTAATTGCATACGTGGGATTTATCTCGTGTATGATTTTCACCGCTTCGAGCAAACCGAGGCCCCGTAAATGATACATGGGTTCTTTCGGCGATGTTGTTGAATAGAAGCCTCCCATTCCTACAGTGGCTATCAAAATATCTTGGCCCCGTAGAAGACCATGTACTATAGGTTGCGCAGACACGTAATTTTCAGTCCGCAGACGCAAGAAACCGTCGAGGCCTGGGGCATTGATCGGGCCGCTGCCGGTATCTCAACGACAACTGGACCTCGAAGCACAGATGAATCTGATCCACTGAGAACGCAGTGTCCTCTTCTGTTACTTCACGGCGGAAACTATGTAACCTGGGACACATTCTTCGAATGGCTGAGTTCAGTCCCCGCCTATACGCTGGTCAGCGGCTTTGAGAATCTGACTCCGTATTCAACTCTGATTATTAGCGGGCCTTAATTCTATCCTTCCATAGTAGTTGATGCCTTACACTCTCCGGAAAAGTCGTCTGCGGCCTCTGTACTGGGTCGTCAATAGAAAGACAGGACACAAGTTTTCCAAGAAACCACTCACGTTAAAAAAGGCCAAAGCCCAACGAATCGCACTCTACATTTCCGAGCGTCGAGGTACCAAGAAGTTCTGGTAAACTGTGTTACGCTTTCTTGGATGCCCGGTAAAGAGCCTCGGCGCCCTCCACAGTTAGCTTGCTCCATTCTGTATTCGCCGGTATTCCCACGAACGTCGGTTTCTTGGTACCCGACTCCGTCTTATACATGTATAGACCATAAGGTCCCTTCTTGATTCGGAAAGGACCGACCTGATGGTCAATCGAGCCGACCTTGGCCTGTAGGCCAGCACAGATTTCATCAAAGGTCTCGGCGCCCTTTAGCGACAGTGTGATTGATTTCCATGTCACATACGGGCCGAATTTCCCCGATTTTTTAATAACGGATTCGCCGTCGAGGTCACCCAGAGTCGTCTCACCCGAGACCTGTGCAAAGGCGGCCTTGGCGTGTTCAAGAGTAGCCGTTTCTCTGGATAGATTCTTTGGAACGGTGGCGAAGCGGGTCTTCTCGCCTTCCTTTTCATAGACAAAGAGCGGACCCTTTTTACTAACGAGGAACTTGTAACCTTCCCCGAGGCCTCCAGAGCTCTTGCTTCCACTAGTGGCTCGAATAACTTCCAAATAACGGTCCTTGTACGAGCTCCACGTTTCCTGAAGTACTGAAGCCCACTCTCTCGATCCCGATGCCACCTCATCCAACTGCCGTTCCATAGCAGCCGTAAATCCGTACTCCAGAATATCGCCGAATTTTGTTAGGAGCCACTCGATAACTGTGCGGCCCAGAGGCGTTGAACGTAGTGTTCCTTTGACCTCGCCTCCCTTGGCCTTTTCCGTCTTTGTCACGGCCTTTATCGCTTCACCGACGGCGGCCAGACTCAGACGCCGAACTTCCACCGTTTCCGACGAATTCTTGGTAATTTTCTCGACATAGCCCCGCTCAATCACCGTTTCGACGAGCGAGGCATATGTACTCGGTCGCCCGATTCCACGGGACTCGAGATCACGAATCAGAGATGCTTCGGTATATCTCGACGGAGGAGCCCTGCGAGTTTCCGCCGCCTGCAACGATGTCCACCGGACCTTCTTGGAGACTTGGAAGTTCTTCACGGAATCGACGGGCGGTTTCTCGGTCTCTTCATCCGATTCTGATCCGGGCATGTCGAGTGCCCTCCAGCCGGCAAATGTGGTCTGCCGGGCCTCCGTGTATAATTCCATCGAACCCGTAATCGCCTTCAGAGACACGACGGCTTCCTTGTGTTCCGCCATCACGGATTGGACGGCCCGCTTCCAGATCATCGAATATAGTCGGGAACCGTCGATTTCCGTCGTCTCAAAGTGCGTGGGTCGAATGCCTTCGTGCGGACCTTCCTCGATCTTTGTCGACGGGAGGCCAAGATACTCGTCACCCCAGTTCTCGGTCACGACAGACCGAGCCGCCGCCGTCGCTTCCTTTGATAAGCAAGCCGAGTCCGTTCTCATGTATGTAATGTGACCGGCCTCGTACAGTTTCTGCGCTTCCTGCATCGTTGCCTTCGGATTCATGCGGAGCCGGGACGAGGCATCCTGTTGAAGACTCGAGGTAATGTACGGTTTCGGTGCCTTGTGGACACTCGTCGACTCCTTGCGGTCCGTGATAGTTAAAAGTGCGACGGCGGATTCGAATGCGGTCCGGACCGCCTCCTCAGTCTCATAGGTCCGAGTCCAGGCGAGTCCGCCTGCGTCGGCCGTCACCGTCCACGAAACGCCGGATACGTGATTCTGAATAGCCGTATCCCTGTCATAGATGATCCGGAGAGCGGGAGTCTGGCAGCGGCCGGCAGACAGACCGGGTTTGTAACCGACGCCCTTCCAGAGACACGGAGACAATGTGAATCCGATGAGCATGTCGAGCATGGACCGGGCCTGTTGGGCTTCGACAATGGCCATGTTGAGACGCCCGGGTTTCGCCACGGCCCGTGTGAGAGCATCCTTGGTAATTTCGTGGAAGATGACCCGGGGAGTTGTTGCTGGATTGAGACCGAGAACGGTGCAGACGTGCCAGCCAATGGCCTCGCCTTCCCGATCATCATCGGAGCCAATGTAGACTTGCGCACCTTTTGCTATAGATTTCTTGAGACTGGCTACCTTGGTACCGATGGATTCATATACCGGAGACCAGTGGCCTCCGTCTTCCTTGAATCCGATCCCTTCGAGACCCTCTTTGAGAGCTCGGATATGGCCCATGGTGGCCTGAACTCGCCATCCTTCGCCGAGAAATCCTTGAATCTTCGAGCATTTTGCCGGGGATTCAACGATTAATATTCGGGACATCTTGATCTCTACTCTGGGAGAAAGGGTGCCTGTCAACCTTTTAATCCGAGCGCTGTCTACGGGAAGAGCGCTTCTTGCTGGGGCGGCCCCGGCGCCGGGTGAGTCCAACCGCATTCGTCACGGGCTTGGCAACACGCAGCGCCAACCGCGAGTAGTTGCGACCGAACTTCCGGGTGCGGCGCCCCGCATTGCGAACAACCTTTGTTGCACGGCCGAACAGATTGCTGAGGATGCTCATGGTTCTACTAGGGCTGTACAAAATATCTAGGAAGGCTAGTGTGTGTATTCCAAAAAATTCTGCGGTTAGATTAAGATGATTATAAGGACCAACCGCAGTAGGGCGTCCCGTAAATACAGTAGGGCGTCCCGTAAATACAGTAGGGCGTCCCGTAAATACAGTAGGGCGACCCGTAAACGTAGCGGTGTATCCCGTAAACGTAGTATGTCCCGTAAACGTAGCGGTGTATCCCGTAAACGTAGTATGTCCCGTAACAGAAAGACCAGGGTTCAAAGAGGCGGTGCCTTACATCCAAATGACTTAACAGCTATTAACCAAGCAATTTTAAATCTAACATCTGGAACTTACGAATCAGATGAAAATAGTTATGAGTACGACGATTTCAACAGAGAATTAGATAAGATTAGAACATTTACTAAAAATGGAGGAAAGTATCATACAGATATTGATGCGTTGACATATTTACGCACGCAATTAAATTTTACGCCCGCAGATGATTCTACTGGAAAAAAGAAACTCGCAATCGATAGCTATAGATCATACTTACAGGGATTAATCAATAGACAACAAATACAGACACCGCCTCCTTCTCCAAAGTTTTCGGTAGAACAACTTGCATCTGCACTCTACAAAGATGGCGCCGGTGACCTGCCTCCGGGTTGGGACTATGATAAGACCGAGGAAGGCGAATACTACTTCATTAAGCCGGATGAGACAACCACGTGGGACGATCCCCGAGAGAATTTTGAAAAATACGTTGCAGAATATGTTGCGGCGGCTAAACGGGGCGTAAACCTTGAAAAATACGCTCAGACCGTATGATATTCCCTCCTCGCCAATGGAAACCCGTTGAATTCCGACGACGAAACCAGCGTGTAGGCTCCCATGTTATCCACCGATAACCAATCTCCTATGCGCAGCTCGGGCAGTTCGATATCCTCCGCCAAACAGTCGGCCGAATCGCAGGTCCGGCCGAATAACGTGGCCCGAACTCTCGGACGCTCATCATCGCCGATGAGTTTGAATACGGGCCGCTGACCGTCAAACGGAATATTACTGAATGCACCATACAAGGATTCATCCACCGTGTAACGCCATCCGGTCATATCGGCCCGCCTCTTTGCACCTATCACCTGTACTTCCAGACGCACTACCGGAGTTGCAAAGAATCGTCCAGGCTCGGCTATCCATCGGGTATCCGCCGGGAAATGACGAAGCGCTCCACGAATTTCGGCCGCTGCCGCAGCAAAGGCGTCGGGTTCTGATATGAATCCGCCACCAATGTCAACGGTCAGAGGACCCGGCGTTCCTATCCAGTCCTGCGCAGCCGCACACAATTCAATGGCCTGCGAAAACTGCGCCGGCTTCGTACACAGCGATCCCACGTGAAAACTCCAGCCGTGATGCGGTATGCGGGCGACAGCGAGGCGTTCGGCAATTTCGCCGATCCAGGACACGGGAGCACCGAACTTCTTACTGAAGGGCTGCAGGGATCCGCCATCGGGAACCATGAGACGAATGAGTGCTCCGCCGGCCCAGCCGCCCTCGGCCAGCTTATCCACTTCTTCCGGGCTGTCAACAACCGTCGTGGGCACATGCAACCGATTCGCCTTCCGGATATCGGCCGTCGACTTGCACGGATGCGCATACACAATGTGAGAAGGAGATGCGCCGGCCCGAAACGCTTGGAGCATTTCGGTCGGCGAAGCACAGTCGAAACGCACGCCCTCCTTGAATAACCACGACAACAGCCGTTGGTCATTGTTACACTTGATGGCGTAATGGGGCGTCACTGTCGGGAGATGGCGGAACCAGAGAGAGGCCTGTTGGACCACTTGGGCCCGAGAGAAGATGTATCTGGCAGTCAGTGTTAGTGATATATACGGAGAAATTGTTTAGACTCCTGTGTCATGTTTGCCGAAAAAAGTTGACGGGGGTCGCCCCTCGAGTAAGCCGCCTCAGTACTAGTGGTCTCATGATTTCCGCCGGTATTATTCTAGTCGCAGGTAGCCGAGTGCTCATCTTACAAGGTGCGAGGACAGGTATGTGGAGTTTCCCCAAGGGACATCCCGAGTTGGTTGATAATGGATCGGCGCTGATGACGGCCGTGCGCGAAGCGTTTGAGGAGACGGGTTATGTGCCGGGCGTGGACTACACGCTCGGCGAACAACGTCGTCTGGGCAAACGCAAGTATTGGGTGTCGTACCCAATTCGGGGTCTGGCGATTCCGAAGCTGGATCCGAATGAGCATCGGGCGTGGCGCTGGGCCACTCCTGATGAGATCCAGTGGCTCAACGTCAATAGTGACGTGGATAAGTGGGCGAAGAGCAACCGGTTTTAATTCTTCAACTTGGCCCGGTTACATTTTTGCGGATCGTAGCGGGTCTTTAGCATGGCGGCTGCGAGTTCGTGAACAATCTGCTCCTTTTCGTTCAAGGGTACCGTAAAGGGCAAGGGCAAGGTCTTACCCGTTTCTGTTTCCTTAGTAGGTCGAGGCATGAAACCAACTAGTCCAGAACAACTCAAGTCATATTTGTTGAAGCACGGCAGACCTTTGCACAGTTTCAAGAAGGGAGACCAGATCAAGAGCCTAAGATATTCGTATACGTTGGCTGAGGAGCCCGGCGCTCTCTCGGCCGACTTCAAACCGGAATTGAGTCCGGCAGAGATGTTAATGCTCGGAGTCTTCGAGGGAGCCTATCTCAACGACTGCTACCGAGAATTTCCGGCAGAGTGGTTTCTTGGCGGCCTCATGATGGGATCACTGTCACCGGGTAAGCCGGATATAACTGTTAATCTTTTTGGTATCAAGTCCCGACAGCCTCTCTCTGTTTGGAAAGAGAATGGCTGGGCACCGTCACCTCGAGGTCAGGGATTTCTGGGAGATCCTAAGACGAACCCAGATGAACGAGGCTGGTTTCAGTGGTACTGTCGGTACTGGATGGGTCGCCGTATTCCGGAACTCGATCGTATTCAAATCGGTCGGTGGAAATCATTCACGAGACATGCGGGAGCGATTCGGGCCAATTGTCGGGTGGGTGATCTCACGTGTCGGCCCCGTGAACGCCAGGCCTTATTACAGTGGGCATGGTCGCCGTTTATTTAGATAAAATTTCCTCCCTAATTTAAGAACCTCTCACTCGGTAAGGGGTTCTTAAATTAATATTGCTGGTACCTGGAGTGCTTCGGTTTAGACAACTATTTTACGAATTCTAGATCCGGTATTATGAGTATCGGCTACAAATAACATTAGTTGTGCCGAATATTTGTTTAATGCTATACTAGCAGGTTCCGCAAATCTAGCGGTCGAATTTGTGCCATCATTAGTTCCAAAATTACCGTTACCAGCAACTGTGTATACATATGCAGGATTTGTGGTCGAATTCCACGCACCCCATCCACCTGACGGTGGTGTTATTAATCTGACAGCATAGTTAAAAGTATCGCATAAATATATTTCCAAAGTGGTGGGGTTTATAGTTATACCAGAAGGCCGGTTGAATCTGGCTACATTGCCAGCACCATTTGTAACTGTACTACCACTCCCACCGGCAATAGTATATACGTAAGCAGGATTTGTGGTAGAATTCCATGCGGTCCAACCACCGGAAGGCGGTGGTATAATACGAATACGATGATTTAGTGTGTCTGTAACAAATAAATATCCATCAGAGGTAATATCTATTCCAGTTGGGTTTGTTAATTTAGCTGTTCCTGTGCCAGGTCCATCTTGGAAACCTGGAGAAGATGTAACAATCGTATATACAGTTCCTTGGTTTGACGAGGTCCATGCATTCCAACCACCAGAAGGGGGTGTAATCATGCGTATTCCATTGTCATCGGTAACGAAGATGTACCCATATCCGATGCTAGAATTAACTACCAAACTGGTTATGCTAATAAATCTGGCACTCAATCCCAGGCCATCAAACATACTCGTAGATTGCGCTAAACCAGCAATAGTAACTACATTCGCCGGATTTGTAGTTACATGCCATGTGGCCCAACCACCGGTAGGTGGTTTTATCATACGAATAGTGCGATTTGTTATCTCTCCAATAAATATGATCCCATTTGAATCGACCGATATACTAGATGGACCTCTAAACGTAGCAGATGAGCCTATGCCATCAACAGATCCCTGTGAGCCAGCAATTCCAGCAATCGTTACAACAACGCCATCGGGAGATACTCTGCGTATAACATTATTATCTGCTACAAACACATATTGGTTGGAGTCTACGGCTACGCCTCTAGGATTTGAGAACCTAGCGGAGGAACCTGTGCCGTCTAAAAAGCCACTATTAGTGCTCCCTGCAAGCGTGGATACTTGATATTGAATAGAATTAGAGGTAGTTCCAGAAGCAGTTGCCGATGGCCCAGCTACTGTTACACCGTATACTGTCGAAGAAACACGGAACGAATATGTCGTTTCAGGAGTCAAATCGGTTACAGTTATCGAATTTCCAGAACCTAGAGTGTTATGAGTAAACGTCGTCCATGATCCCGATGCCGGTTGGTATTCTACTAGAGTATCCGTGAGAGTAGTCGAGTTATTTGTCCAAGTCAGAGTTATCGAGTATAGGGTAGGATTACTTGTAGTCAGCCCAGTCGGCGCCTGAGATGCTGTTTTAATTACACCACGGATGATGTGGTAATTGCTGCCGCCGCTACCATAGGAGTGTGATACTAATACGTTGCCTCCTGCACCAACGGCTATACCTGTAGGATAGCTGAAAGCAGCGCTTGAGCCTATACCATCCGTGTATCCCGAAGTGCCATTTCCAGCAATCGTTGTAACTACACCTTCAGGATATGTTACCCTACGTACTCTATGTGTAGCATTATCTGCGAAGATTAATGATGTGCCGCCCGATTCGAATGCAATTCCCGTAGGTTGATTTATTTTAGCGTTGATGCCAATGTCGTCAACAAATCCTGAAGAGCTTCCTGCCAATAATGACGTAACTCCTAATTGAGTTATTCTGCGTATACGGCTATTACCAGTATCTGCAACAATCACGGTACCATCAGAGGCAACGGCAATACCTGTAAGGGAATAGAAACTAGCGCCTGCACCTGTACCTTCTTGATTTCCATATGTGGTGCTTCCTGCCAATAATGACACCACACCCAGTTGAGTTACTTTACGTATTCTATAGACATCTACCACAAACAACTCGCCGGTTGCTTCGTAGATAGCAATGTGCCCCAGACCCTGGAAGGAAGCACCTGCGCCGGTGCCATCAGCAGTTCCTGACGTGCCATTTCCAGCTAATGTTGTCACAACTCCTTGTGGGGTTATTTTACGGATGCGTCTGTTTAAACCATCTGATACATACAAATTACCGATAGAGTCGACAGCCACACCTCTTGGTTGATTGAACGACGCGCCTGTACCGGTACCATCCGCAAAAGCAGCCGATCCACTTCCAGCAATTGTTGTCACAACTCCTTGTGGAGTTATTTTACGAATACGGTGGTTGGTATACTCTGCAACATACACGTTACCACTACTATCAGACGCCATACCTTGAGGGCTATAAAAAAGGGCAGAGGTGCCTACACCATCAGCATATCCAGACCCAAACCCTGCAACCGTAACCACTCTGTTCCAATAAGGATCCACAAGTGTCAAGGCCACAGAACTAGGTGTAGATGGTATCGATGTTAAACTATTTTTAACTGAGGAAACACGGAAATAGTAAGACGTTTCGGAATTTAAGCCTGTAACGGTTATCGTTGTAGCAGAGCCAAGGAGAGCGTGAGTAAAGGTCGTCCATGTACCTGTTAACGCCGTATTATATTCTACTAGAGTATCTGCCAGATTGGATATACTATTAGACCAATTCAGAACTACAGAGTTTGCAGTGACATTACTTGTAGTTAAATTAGTAGGCGGCGCAAACGTTGTTGAGACCGCAGAACTAGTTGTAAATGGTGTCGATGTCACACCATTTTTGATCGAGGAAACACGGAAATAATAGGCAATTCCAGACTCCAATGATGTAACAGTTATCGTTGTAGCAGAGCCCAGGAGAGCGTGATTAAAGGTCGTCCATGTACCTGTTAGCGCCGTATTATATTCTACTAGAGTATCTGTGATACCTGATGTGACATTCGTCCAATTCAGAACTACAGAAGTTGTAGTGGCATTACTAGGAGTTAGATTAGTAGGCGGTTCTAAACTTGTTGAGAGTGCAGAACTAGTTGTAAATGGTGTCGATGTCACACCATTTTTGATCGAGGAAACACGGAAATAATAGGCAACTCCAGGCTCCAGCGATGTAACAGTTATCGTTGTAGCAGAGCCCAGGACAGAATGAGCAAAGGTCGTCCATGTACCTGTTAACGCCGTATTATATTCTACTAGAGTATCTGTGATACCTGGTGTGACATTCGTCCAATTCAGGACTACGGAAGTTGTAGTGGCATTACTAGGAGTTAGACCAGAAGGCGGTGCTAAACTTGTTGAGAATGGGGTACTAGTTGTAAAGGGGGACGTTGTCACACCATTTTTGATCGAGGAAACCCGGAAATAATAGTCAACTCCAGGCACCAGCGATGTAACAGTTATCGTTGTAGCAGAGCCCAGGAGAGTGTGAGTAAAGGTCGTCCATGTACCTGTTAGCGCCGTATTATATTCTACTAGAGTATCTGCTAGATTAATTGTACCATTCGTCCAATTCAGAACTACGGAAGTTGTAGTGGCATTACTCGGAGTTAGACCAGAAGGTTGTGCCAAAGTTGTTGAGAATGGGGTACTAGTTGTAAATGGGATCGTTGGTACACCATTTTTAACTGAGGAAACACGGAAATAATAGGCAACTCCAGACTCTAACGATGTAACAGTTATCGTTGTAGCAGTGCCTAGGAGAGAGTGAGTAAAGGTCGTCCATGTACCTGTTAGCGCCGTATTATATTCTACTAGAGTATCTGCGATATCTGATGTGACATTCGTCCAATTCAGGACTACAGAAGTTGTAGTGGCATTACTAGGAGTTAGACCAGAAGGCGGTGCTAAACTTGTTGAGAACGGTGTACTAGTTGTAAATGGTGTCGATGTCACACCATTTTTGATCGAGGAAACACGGAAATAATAGGCAACTCCAGACCCCAGCGATGTAACATTTATCGTTGTAGCAGAGCCTAGGGGAGCGTGAGCAAAGGTCGTCCATGTACCTGTCAACGCCGTATTATATTCTACTAGAGTATCTGCTAGATTGATTGTACCATTCGTCCAATTCAGAACTACGGAAGTTGTAGTGGCATTACTCAGAGTTAGATTAGTAGGCGGCGCTAACGTTGTTGAGACCACAGAACTAGGTGTAGATGGAGTAGATGTCACACCATTTTTGATCGAGGAAACACGGAAATAATAGGCAACTGCAGACTCCAGCGATGTAACAGTTATCGTTGTAGCAGAGCCTAGGAGAGAGTGAGTAAAGGTCGTCCATGGACCTGTTTGCCCCGTACTATATTCTACTAGAGTATCTGTGATACCCGTTATACCATTCGACCAATTCAGAACGACGGAAGTTGTAGTGACAGTACCGGTAGTTAGACCAGAAGGCGCTACTAAAAGTGTCGAGACAGCAGAACTAGTCGTAGTTGGCACAGATGATAAACTACCTTTGACCGTGTATACACGGAAAAAATAGGCAACTCCAGACTCCAGTGATGTAACAGTTATCGTTGTAGCAGAACCATTTGCAGAAAGATTAAATGTCGTCCACGATCCAGAAAGGCTTGTGGTATATTCAACTACAGTATTCGTGGGATTATCTGTGTTATTTATCCATGATAGGCTCATGGAGGTTGTAGTGGCATTATTTGCCGTTAGACCAGAAGGCGATGTTAAACGTGTAGAGCTCATAGAACTAGTCTGAAGAGGTGCAGAAGATACCCCATTTTTGATTGTAAAAATACGGAAATTATAACCAACTCCAGGAGACAAGCCTGTAACAGTTACGGTTTCTCCTGAACCGATAGGAGAAGGAGGATTAAACGTCGTCCAATTTTCAGATGAACCTATACTGTATTGCACTATAGTATTTGTGATACCGGATACAGTATTCGTCCACGATAGAACTATAGAGGTAGCAGTGGCATTGCTCGCCGTTAGGACAGTAGGCGATGTTATACGTGTCGAAATGGAGGAACTAGGTGTAGAAGGCCCCGCCACTGTTATACTATTCCTTATTGTGGATACACGGAAATAATAGACAGTGTCTGAATTCAGTCCTGTAACGGTTATCGAGTTTGCGGTGCCGATCGCACGAGTACCAAAATTCGTCCATGTACCTGTTAGCGCCGTATTATATTCAACCAGGGTTTCTGTGAGATTGTTTGTACTATTCGACCAACTCAGATCTACAGAGTTTACAGTGGGATTACTTGCCGTTAGACCAGAAGGCGGCGCCACGAGTGTAGAGACCGCTAAAACCGTCGTGGTGGGTGCAGATGAAATGCTACCTTTTACCGTGGAAATGCGGAAATAATAGGCAGTATCGCTAGTCAATCCTGTAACGATTATAGAGTTGGCCGACCCGCTAGCAGAAGGATTATAAGTCGTCCACAATCCAGAAAGGCTTGTATCGTATTCCACTTTTGTGCTCGTGATACCGGTCGCAATATTCACCCATGATAGTTCTATAGAGGTTGTAGTGGCATTGCTTGCCGTTAGGCCAGTAGGCGATGCTATACGTGTCAAAATGAAGGAACTAGGTGTAGAAGGCCCCGCCACTGTTATACTATTCCTTACTGTGGATACACGGAAAGAGTATCCAGTTTCGGAATTCAGTCCTGTAACGGTTATCGAGGTTGCGGTACCGACAGCGCGAGTACCAAACATGTTCCATGCCGTTAATCCCTGTTGTTGGTATTCAATAAAGGTTTCGTTGAGATTGGATGTGCCATTCGACCAACTCAGATTTATAGAATTGGCGGTGGGATTACTTGTCATTAGACCATACGGTGGCGCTACGAGTGTAGATACCGCCGAAACAGTCGCAGTAGGTGTCGATGACACGCTATTTTTTACAGTTGATATACGGAAAAAATACGCAGTTTCGGAATTCAGTCCTGTAACGGTTATCGAGGCTTCAGAACCTAGAGGCTCATGAACAAAGGGTAACCATGATCCAGAAGGATTCGTAGTATATTCAACGAATGTATCAGTGGGATTGGTTATCATACTAGTCCACGACAGATATATGGAACTGGAAGTAGGATCGAATGCAGAAAAATCAAAAGGTGATGTTAACAGTGTTGAGACCGCATAAGTAGTCGTAGTAGGTGTCGATATCAAACTATTCTTGACTGTAGAAACACGGAAATAATAGGCGTTATCTGGATCCAAACCTGTAACGGTTATTGAGGTTCCAGAACCTAGGGGCCCATGATCAAATGTTAACCATGGTCCAGATAAGTTTGTCGTATATTCCACTATTGTGTCTGTGGAACCGGTTGTATTAGTTGCCCATGTAAGACTTACGGTGGTTGTCGTGGCATTACTTGCAGTTAAATTAGTAGGTGATAATAAACGTGTAAAGGTTGTAGAATTAGTCTGAGTATACATCGATGTCAACCCATTGATTATCGTAGAAATACGGAAAAAATAGGCAGTTTCAGGATTCAAGCCAGTGACAGTTATAGAATCTTTAGAACCAATGGCAGAATGGTTGAAGTCTCTCCATGATCCTGTTGTGGTTCTGTATTCTACCATCGTATCTGTGATTTTGGATGAGGTATTAGACCACGATAGACCTATAGAGGTTGAAGTAAGACTATACGTAGTTATTCCAGTAGGTGGTGAGATATAAAATGGTGATTCAATATCTATCGCCGTAGTATCGGTAATTCTATCGGGGCTGAAAAAATATGAATTTTCTACGACGGAATCTGTATCCCATCCAGATATGTTCACGGTGTTATTCCATACACTTCCTGTGAATAAACCAGTCGCTCCTGCAAACATATACGATACGTTCGTGACACTCTTAGGTAAATTGGTTGGTATTGTTGTAAGAGATGTGGCTCCAACAAAAGCGCCCGACAAGCTCACAATAGAAGATGAGCCCCAGGTTGGAACAGATGTTAACCATTGAACACCGGGCCACGGATTTGCATTACCGGAACCAAAACGAGTAATATTTCCATTAACTTCTACTGTATATGTTCCATAGTTGCTGTATATATGGGAAGTATTTGTATCTATAGTTCCGTCGCCCCAGTTTATAGTAACCGGATCAGAGATGGGTAGCTCGATGGCATATGTAAAACTCTGATGAGGAGATACAAGTCTCCCTGTAGGAGTATTTCGCATGAAAAATACGAGGCGCATACTCTGGGATGGGACCCGGGTATCATCACAACAACCGTACACCACCTGTTTATTTGATACTAACTCGGTCAATCCAAAAATTCTATCTAGTATAGTGGCGCCGCCTTGTGGCCTAGTTTTAGTATTTGAATTTGCGATCACGGCTGATCGCCTATACCTCAACCACGTCGATGGATCCATGCTTCTAAGAGAGAAGAATAAAAGACTTTAGGGTGGTCTTACGAGGGCCACACTAAGGTCTTACAAAGGTATTACAGAGATCACACAAGGGCCCCTACAGCCGCAACTGTCGCACACAAGAAGGTACCCCACACCATATCGGTAAGTGCAAACGATAGCGGATACTTGGCGAGTGTGGCGTAATTTGTGAGATCATAGACGCCGTACATGGCGAGGCCGAGAGCGCCCCCGCGCCCCGCCGCCTCTTGTACAGTTAAATCGGGACCGGAAGCAAAGAACCAGATGGCGCCGACGATCAACACGTATACGAATATGGCGGGAATCCAACGGATTGTGAGAGGCTGACCCTGCAACCGTGAAAACATGGCAGAACTCGTCTTCATTGTAGAGGTTAGCCAGACGGCATCGAGGGCTACGATAGCAGCAGCCATTCCGATGATTTTGCCGAGAGTCATCTAAAGAGGTACAGGATTCCATTTGGATCTAAGGCTGCCGTACCGTACAAGATACAATGGATCCAGTCCGTCTTGAGGAATACACCGGTCTCATCCAGAATAAACTCGTAGCCGTGTGGCAGGGGCCCAATGCCATAACACCGTGGTTGCCCACCGAATTTCTACTCAGTCAGTACATTACTCGGATTCTTGTAACGGGTCGGCAGTCGCCGATGTCGACAGCCATGGCAGCGGATGGAAGTTGGACGCAGATATGGAGGAGTCCGGGTTCGAAAGAGTGGTCGTGTCTTCTCGGTATTATTCAACACATGCCGGGACCCGTACTACTCGTTATTGGACCCGATATTGCGCTGTCTCCGAAAATTGTAGCGAATCTGAAAACGGATGGTCTCACGACACTTGTGTTGAGACAGAGTCAGGGATTTCCGCAGGGCACTGTGATAGATCAGGTCTTTTTTCCGATTGTGGATTCGGGATCCACTGTGATCGCCGCCATCCAGGAATGGTCGGGTAAGGCTGCACCGAAGACATTGGATCTCCGTACTGTTATTCCGCAATTGACAGCCCAGGGATATGGACTCACAGTTGCAGATGGTGTGTGGCAATGGTATAAGCCGGCGGATTCGCCGCCCTTGGTGACGTTGACGGTGCAGCAGATTGCTCGTCAACTACAGGTGTTGGGAGAGTTGCTGGCGTCGTCGTCGGCTTGAACGAAGAGTGAATTTAGTTGCGTCTGGACTGCCTGGACTGCCTTGACCGGCGGGACTGTCTGGACCGCTGGGACTGTCTGGACTGTCTGGACTGTCTGGACTGTCTGGACTGTCTGGACCGCCGGGACTGTCTGGACCGCTGAGACTGTCTGGACCGACGACGAGCGGGGCGAGGGGGATACGATACTCTGTTAGGGGCGAATAGGTGGCGTTTAGCACCCTTGTTGCCTTCTGCTCTAACTAGAGGATTGTGGGGTGGCATAAACTCTCCACCAGGGATGGGGGCACGGGCAGGGGCAACTTGACTCATATTTTGGCTCATATCTTATACTCTATACACCGAAAATTCTTATATTAGACCCATAATGGATCTAATATACGAATACAATCAGACCCTAAGGTCTAGTTTGCCTCCGGCAAACTAGACAATTAGAAGAACCCACCCTGCTGGCGCTTCGTCTTGCGCCGGTACTTGTTGAACAGATGGAACACACCCTTCTTAGCCTTGTAGCCCTTGCGGGTCAGGTACTTTAGCGCCTTGCGGCCCGCCGCCTGCTTGCGACGGCTCACAATCCGACCGTGCTTGTTCTTCACCAGGTCGGACTTCTCCAGACCACCAGACGTCTTCTTTGCCGTTCCGTGAAACACCTGCGCCTTCGAGCCTACGGTCATTGCATGTTCGGACATCTTATACTAGAGGCCGAGAAAATTGGTGACGCCCCCAGGCTAAAAAGTTGATCGGGGTCACCAACGGCTACCGGGGTTCAGGATGGACAAGACCCAACCAACTGAGATGAACGAGATCAAGAAGACCACCAAATATGTCCGCAACAGTGCCGGACAGTATATGTGTCCGCATTGCGACAAGGTTGCTGATCGTCAGAACACGATGTACTACCACATCAAGAAACATCTCGGAAATCTGGACTATCCTTGCACAGTGCCGGGATGCACGAAGGCCTTCATTCAAAAGGGGGCTCTTCAACAACACGTGGCGCAAGCGCATCCGAACGTGATTGACACAACGAACCCGTATGCGAATCAGACATTTGATTGTACTGAGCCGGGTTGTAAACACACTTGCCGGATGAAGGCCAACTTACAGATTCACATGGCCCGGAAGCATTCGCCGTGGATTCCGATCTATTCGGGAACGTGTGATGGATGTACGAGGCCATTTGCCTCGGCCACGGCGTATTACTACCATGCGTGGACATGTGAGGGACTCAAAGGGCCTATCGAGACCTCAATCGAGACCCTTCCAGGACCCAATGAGGTCCTTTCAGGACCTATCGAGACCCTTCCAGGACCCAATGAGGTCCTTTCAGGACCTATCGAGACCCTTCCAGGATCCAATGAGGTCCTTTCAGGACCTATCGAGACCCTTCCAGGATCCAATGAGGTCCTTTCAGGACCTATCGAGACCCTTCCAGGATCCAATGAGGTCCTTTCAGGACCTATTGAGGCCTAAAGCAGAACCGCTCCTTACTACATCAGATCATGGTAAACATACGCATTTTTGCCGATCAAGAGACCGGAATAGATAAGATTCTCGCTTACATCGAGAAGGTCGACAAGCGCGGCATTCACGTACAGCAGCTCAATCCGGCCCAATGGGTTCCCAAGGATGACAGCAGCCATTATGTGAATATCCACGTCTCCATTCCCTGTAGACTCGCCCTGAACAGCCCCGGATTCAATATTTTGGCTGCGTCGCAGCCCTATCCGGCAGAGTGGGCCTGGGTCGAAGATCGGATGGATCTCTTGATCTGTTCGTGGGAGTCATCAAAGCCGACTTTACCGCCGGGTAAATCTTTTCGAGAGGCGGTGGAAACCTGGCGTCGGGCTATCGTAAAGGCCACAAAGGCTCCCAAACAGATTCCTGTTCCGGTTAACCAGGTCCCTGTTTCCGTCGTAACCGTGTCGCACTACGGTCCTGCCTGGTTCACCAACATGGTTCAGAATGTTCTCGGCCAGGAATGGCCTGCTGTCGAATGGATCATCGTCGGCGATCTCAAGACCCAGGTCGACAAACTCAAACAGGATAATCCGAATCTCAATGTTATCTGCATTGACGGAAATCTGGAATCGGGTATTCAGGCAGCGAGTCACGATGTAGTGGTAATTATGGATGATGACGTACATTATCCAGCGTCGTCCATTGCGAAACGGGTAGAGGGGCTCCAGCGCTCCGGTGCAGATCTAGTGTACTGTGCTACTCTGCCTGTGTACGACGTGCGCCACTACATGTCATCCATGTGTGTTCCCGATCTGAGAAAGTTGCCGCATCTCAGAGCGTTTGAGTCATCGTTTGCGTTCAAGAAGACATTCTGGAATGGCGAGGCCCCGATACAGACGAGAGAGACGCAGACCGCCGAACTCTCTCCGTTGGGTCTCCTAGTCGCTCTTGTACATAAGGCAAATCCAGATGTCAGATATGCGGAGGAACCAGAGGCCGGTGTGGAACCCAATGGCTGCCACTATGGATTTAGCGAAAAGTATTTCCAGTATATTCATGGAATTGGCATGGCGGCGAAGATGGAGTAAACGGATTTTCTAGACATCAAGTATATGAATCTGTTCAAGCTAGCACTCGGAATCTTGGGATTCGTTGGCGCTCAAGATCCAGTAGGCTCCACCGGCTGCACGGCGCCGTCGTGTGTCTTTGCAAACTCGGCTCTGCGGTTCGGTACGGGTACCCAACCATCCGTGAATGCCGTGGGTCTCTTCGTTCAGCCCTGGTATTTTTCGCCATCGGCCAATGCATGGTACAAGCTCACGTTTTCCAACTATCCGCTAGATACGGCAATCGGCACTGGTACTACGGGGCCCAACTGGAGTGGCGCTACCGTCACCGATTTGTATTCTCTCACGGCTTCGGGGTCCAACACGGATTACTCGAATTTCGTCGTTGACAGCAGCGATACGACGACGTCGACAGGTCACGGTAAGATCGTGGCAACACGGCTATTCACGGTTCAGGGGCAACTAATGACACTCGAAAATACGTTTTCTCTTGGATACAATGACAGTTTCGTAAAGATTGTTACTCGGGTCATTAACAATTCGTCGAGTCCGATTGAGAACATGATCATATGGACAGGAACACGGGATGATTATGTGGGAACAACGGATGTGAACACAAAGACTCGGGGGAATTTAAATACGGGTTCGTTTGTGGCGGTAACGGCGAATAACCAATCTTCGAGGGCCATTATGATTACGAATACGAATGAGGGCGTTCTGTTTTATTCGGAAACAGAGGGCGTGATGACGGCCTATGCACTGTGTTGCTCCTTTTCAAATGTGTACAATACGAATCCGTTGTTGCTGGCTCCGGCCACTCCGAATCCTACGGATGGATCGTATGCGGCGGTTCTTCCTCTTGGAACAATTCCTGTAGGTGGATCGGGAAGTATCACATGGTATTATGCGGCAGGTGCGGTGACGTCTCTGAGCACGGTGGCTCAGAATGTGGCGGCTGCGCAGGTAGCCGATGCTCCTAGCATGTCACAGGCCTATTCGGAGACACCTAGCGTGTCTCCTAGCGTGTCTCCTTCGGAGACACCTAGCGGAACTCCTTCGGAGACACCTAGTGGAACTCCTTCGGAGACACCTAGCGGAACTCCTTCGGAGACACCTAGTGGAACTCCTTCGGAGACATCTAGTGGGACTGTGTCTCCTTCTAGGACTTCAAAAGCAACATCTACTGTGACCTCGACCCAGACCTTGACCCAAACCTCGACCCCTACACAGACTTCTACCGGTTCCACCATAGTCATCTACGTATCTCCTCTCCCTGTTGCAAACCATATTCTAACTGTCCAGCTCGGCAACACGGTTGTTCCAGGCATAATTGCGATAAATGTTGCAACCATAGTAATCGCCGCCACTCTTCTGCTCTGTGCTTCCCGATGCTGTAAGTCGGCAACCCCCGTCCCGGCAGCAATAAAACGCAATATATTTCGCCCTTTGACTACCAGAGAACCCGAAACAACGGTGACTATCGTGTCTGAACCCACGCTGCCGAATCAGACCGGACCGTGATCACACAAAAACTTGCCCAAAACTATCGAGACCATAGTAGATATACAATGACCTCGGTAATATTCTGTGATGGGGCCTGCAAGGGCAATGGATATAAAGGAGCCGTAGGAGGATGGGCATATGCATATTGGCCCGGTCCGAGGGCCGTAGGAGAACCGCAGTTCTCAAGTGCCAGTCGTCTGGCGGTTGGACCCGAGGGAGAGGCCCCCACAAATCAACGAGCCGAACTCAAGGCACTCCTCGAATCTCTACGATTTTCCAAGACTGTAGAAGGCCCCGTAATAATCCACACGGATTCGCAATATGCCATGAATTGTACGGAAAAATGGGGACCGAGTTGGAAAAAAGCGGGCTGGAAGCGGGCTAGTGGCGAGCCTCTACAGAATCTCGATCTGATCAAGGAACTCGTAGACATGTTCGCCGCCATTCGAGTCCGTGTTAGTCTGAAGCATGTCAGAGGTCACCAGACGAATTCTAGTCACGAGGCGTGGGGGAATAATTGGGTGGATAAGGCCGCAGTAGCTGGATCACAGGGACCTGTTCACATACCTGTTCAAGGACCTGTTCACATACCCGTTCAAGGATCTACTCCAGAATTTCAGGGACCTGTTCACAAACCTGTTCAAGGATCTACTCCAGGATTTCAGGCACCTGTTCACAGATCTGTTCAAGGATCTACTCAAGGACTTGCTCAAACCGATTTGAGGTCCTGGTTCAGTTAAAAATATTGAATATAGTTTACATGACGCTTTTCTATATCAGAAAATCCCGGGCGCTGCACTACCAATGAGGGCCGTATTATACCCCAGTTATCACTATGTATTAGTCTATTCCAATATATATCGATTGCGAATTGCGGGACGATGCCCGTCGATAATAAATTAGAAAGCCCCTCTTCAAAATTCGCAAGTAATTTTGTATAATAATGATTATTTACTAAATATCCGGTTGTTGTTTGGCAATAAATAAGTTTGTTATTTTGAAATTTAGGGAAACATCCTCCTATTATGACAGTATCGTGTTGATCATAACATTGTGATAACGCCGAGTAACCAAATTCGAAATTATTCCACTGTATATCGTCCTCCAATACAATATAATTCTTCCAGCCTCGTTCAATCGCCAACTTGAGTACAGCTATATGACTCATAGTACAACCAATTGCACCCCTCTCATGTTTAATTGCATCAAACCGCTCTATCAAATATTCGGGTACCCCTACACGATTAAATTCAGATAAAATCTGCTGTTTACGATCCTCTCTGTGTGAAAGATTAATATAAACAATTTTATCTACGAACTCAAACATGTCTTACTACTTATTGATAACAGTAACTTAATCGAACATAAACTCAGAGAGTTAATAGCCGCTCCGCATGTTCCAGTGATCCCTCGATCCAGGCCTGTAAGAGACTGAATGATTCGCCACATACATACAATTCCGGCATGGTAGAAGGCCGGGGACGAATTGCCGCCTCGCTCTCGGCGGCGGCATCATAGGACCCCGGTTTCCAATACGTCGTGCCATCCGTCCAGTCATACGATTTAACCCACGTCGGCGCCGGCACATTTCTTTCCGGAAACAGACGTTTTACTTCCTGGTGTATAATCTGGGCCAGAGCCGGTCCCGATAGTCCCGCCCATCGTTTCGTATCCCGTCCATCGGTATACGAAATCATGATAATACCTTCCTCTGCCCGTATGGGAATTATATAACGTAGCGGCGAATCGGTGACGAGGCGTTCCGAATCACTGAACCACGATGTCGGAAACTTGGCATAAATCCGAATGAGCGGAGCCATATCCAAGTGTTCGAGAGTCTTGAATCCGCGCATCACCGGTAGTCTCCGGAGTTCCGTGACGGGGATTGTGAGAATTACCCGGGAAGCTGACACGGTATCGACCGGACCCTTACTATGGACCAGATATGATCCATCCGCTTCCAGAGTAACATCGGTGACGGCCAGGTCCGTGCGTATTTCTACGCCGAGTTTCTTCAGCGTGTCTACGAGTGCTTCGACGAGAAGAGACAGACCACCGGCAACTACGCAATATCCTCCCCTGGCAACTCTGTCAAATCCTAGAAGAGCCACGTCGGCTCTCATCGATTCGAGCTCGGTTCTATAGGGGAATAGGTCGAGAAGAGCCTTGGCAGAATCGGGGCCGAGGATTTCCCGGGCGACTTGCTGTAGAGTCATTACAGATAGTACGGCGGGACTCAAAAATCGTATCTGTTCCAAAAAGGCGGCCCATACAGCCTCGAAGCGATTTTGCATGGAGACCGATGATCCGACGTTTCTCCAATAAGAGTCCTTGCCGAGTTGTATGGTATCGAGGCCATATTCCTTGATCAGCCCGAGAGTCAGCTTATGGCTATCGTGGATACGTCCTGCACCGGCTTCTAGACCATTAATGGTATGTATACGTCCGCCGACGTTGCGATCCTTTTCGAGTAGAAGGACCTTTGTGCCCTTCTTAGCAAGTTCTCTTGCTAAGTAGAGTCCAGTTATTCCGCCTCCGACTATGATGGTTGTCATCTGACATGCGTGTATATTTGGATTGGACGAGTTTTGCCGGAGTCCTCATTTTGCCTTATTTACAGTGTCACTGATCCACTTACACACCTTGACAGTATCAGATTCGGTTGCTCTGCTTAAGACTTGTGACGGCTTCAACAGCAAAAAGGTGGGAATGGATTTAACGTCGCAGAAGCCGGGGGTGTAGTTATTGGTGTCGACATCACACACATAATAGGGAATACCGAGTTCGATTGTGGCCGCCTCAATGGCTTTCTTATCGAGGCGCTTACAGGGGCCGCACCAGGATGCCGTGAACTGGACAAGAAAAATATCGGAGCTTTTCTTGTCTGTCCATAATTTTTCGAACTCTTCTTGGGTATTGAGAGGAATCATGTTAACTCGGGAAAATATAAATTTTGGCGTGATTTAACTTGTGAGATAGTCCACCAACAACTTTATGCTTCCTCCGCCGATGATAGCTGCGACGGATGCACCGAGTATCTGGGACTCTACTGTTATCTCGTCACGGGCGCCGCCGGTCTGTTTTGGAGGCTTAGTAGCAGCAGATCCTAATACAGGTCCTAGTAGGCCTGCTGCGGGTCCTAGTGCAGGTCCTAGTAGACCAGCACCGGCCCCTAAGGTAGATCCTGCTTTGGTCAGGCCTGCTGCGGGCCCTAATCCAGTAGCTCCTAGTAGACCAGCACCGGCCCCTAAGGTAGATCCTAGTAGGCCTGCTGCAGGTCCTGCTTTGGACGCCCCTAGGGCTGCACCGGTTGCACTGACCTGCGATACCTTATCCAGAATCCTCCCATACGGTGTCTGTTTAAAAATACTTAGCGCAATGTCGAATATAGCATACGGTATTGCCATAAACGGATTACCATTAAATCCCGTTTGTACTTTATTCGTGTCGGGTTCCGTCTTATGTCTCAGTGCCAAACTAGGTCTGATTTTATGTTCTTTGATTGCGTGAATTGCTATATCCTGTCTATCCTGGCTATCACCAGGGCCATGATTGAAATAATTCAATATTTTGTTTTCAAATGTCTTAACATTATTGCTTTCCGTATCTATAAGTCCATAGCTCGCCAATTCCATTACAACATTTCCAATAAACAAGTTAAAGGGTATCATAAGAAAAAACACGAAAATTATCAGCCAATATTTTCTATTGTATATAATTGAAAATATCATGTTAATCAACGCATATCCAATAACAATTCCCACGATACCGATTATAAGCATGCGGATTCCAGGTGCGGTTTCACCCGCAACCATGTGATAAAATCCCATGAAGCCGAATATCTTCGCCAGAGATACAACGAAGGAAGGCACATCCTGTTTATAAGCGCTCGGCTGATCTGTAAACATACCCTGGCCGATTCCGGTCAAGAGATCAAACGGCGCCGTCATGCCATAATTCAGTACCCGATCCTGTTCTGTCCATAACTGCAATATATCCCATAACCACCAGAAGCCCATGCCGCCACCCGTAAGAAGTTTTGCAACACCCGTAACCGGACTTCTCGCATAAAAATGATCAATGCCTAGGAACCCCAAAAACGTGGATATCCATTTGACAGTTGTTATATTGATATCGGGGCGGGGAACACTCGGGCCTACCGCTGGTTCCGGAATATTGCCGTCTTCCACCATTTCATAAGCACTACCACGACCCTTTTGTAACGGATAATATCCTACATAAGGATCCTGATTGTCTTTGGACATATCCCCTGACGCTTACAGCGGAAAAAAGAGCGGAGCCAAACGCTTCAAGTATAGAAAAGTACTCCACCCAGGCCGCCAGTGATTCGGAGCACATTGTAATTCCTGGCGTATACAATCACGTGTCTCGGTACACTACTCACCGTCCCTGTAGGAAATGTTAGAGACAGACGAACATCGTCGATGCGACTCACGTTTATCGAACCCGAGGGTTGCTCTGCTTCGGGTCTCAGGCAAAAGGAATATATATAAATGAAGCTGTTTTCTCCCGAAGGAATCGCCGTATGGTACTGATAGGGCTGAGTACGACGAAAGTATAGAGCATAGCGCTCTTCGAATCGGTCGTATCCATCTAGTCGGAGGATAGCCGACGACAGCAGATCTGTCTTGGTTGTAGGCGTCGTGGTATTCGCCTTTACGTTCGAGTAATTGAACCACTCGTTACTGTCTTCCATACGATCCTGTTGGACAACCCAAAATATTTCTTTGAGGCAATGATTGAAATTGAGATCGACCGTTGCCTTGAGAGCTCCGCCGACAATGGACTGGATCGGCGTATATTGTACTTGCTCGATGAGATATTCGTGATCCATGGCGGCAAAGCGTTTTTGCTCCTCCTTGTCCAAGTACACGTAATCGCAGAATAACTGAAACCGGGTCGGGGGCAGAGACTCCGTAGGCGGACAACTGGTTCCCGTGTTACCCAACGTGGTCGACCACCACAGCTGATGAAACGGTTTCAAATGTATAATGAGACGTACCGGATGCGCCTGGAGAGCGATAAGAGGCAGCGCCATTCCGATCGAATTACAGAACCAGAACCGGAGAGGAATTGTCAGATTCAGCGGTCCCTGTGCACCCGTGATATTTGTGCTGTATCCTTGCCAGTGTCCAATCATATTACGGTATCCATCCAGTTTGCTCGCGGGAGTCGTGAGTTCCGACCAGATCTGGAACCATTCGCCGGTGTGTTTATCGATTTCCTTGTCGCCGATTTCAATACTGACATTCTGGAACATGGCGTGCCCTATGTCATTGCACCAGTAACGGGTCGTGCTGCCCAGGGGCGGTACAGCAGGAAGATCGACTTCGATAAACATGGACCAGAGTAAATCAGCCTTTTTGGGTATCACTACACTGATTCGTTTACCGAAATCGACGGTGCCTTCGAATTCTACGGGTATAGATTCAATGGCGAATGCCGTATAACGGCGATACACGTGTTTGAAAAAGGTCATCTGCGGATTATCTGTAAGATAAACATCCTGACGCCCTCGGGCCACCAGTTGAAGTAATGTAGATGTTGGCATACCTTACTCTCTGATATGAAAATATGGTTAGGAGGCCGTACGCAACCCGAATTCACGTATAAATATCACCGAATAGGATAGGGCATGTCTACACGAAGATCAGAGGTATTTGAAAACATTAAAACACAGGGATTCGTATTTACAACACCGTCAAACAGCACGGATACAACTACGGCCGGGATATATCCAGATCGTAATTCCACATTTCAGATAGTCGACAGTCAGGGGACCGCCGAATTTCGTCCGGATATAAACTGTCAATCGGCAACGTTGAATAATCTAACATCGAATTCGGCTACTGTTACGAACTTTGCGGCCGACTCGTGTACCATTGGATCTCTCATTACGACAGGTGGCTCCATCACTACTACGGCAAATCTTGTAGCAGCCGGCGATGGTAATACATCGGGTTCCGTTCGGGCAAAACGTGTACAGCTGAGAGATCAGGTTACAGGTGCGACGGGAACCCTGGACACATCGGGAAATAGTGTATTTTGGACAGATGCCTCTGGGACACGAACGGATTTACTGAGTTGGAACACAGTGAGAGAAATAAATTTATTGGATTGGACCGGCACCGGTGTTAGCACGACCGATATTATTTCTACGTTGAATCAGTTGTTAATTATTCTCGACGATGCCGGAGCCTTTGTCACATGTCCGAATAGGACCTTTTGATACCTGCCAAAATTATTCTTCGACCGGTGTAGTATGACCACCCGGAGTGAGGTGTTTGATGTCATAAAAACGTCATCGGTTACGTTTAAGAATCCTGATGGCGGCACTCCTTCTATCGGATCAATCTTACAGACAAACGATATATTCGGCACGGCCACATTTACATCGAGCATCACATGCGACGAAATTCTCACAACGAGGGCCGACATAAGTTCTATGACGGTTTCATACGTTACGGTCACTCGATTGACGACTGGTCCGGTCATATCGGACACCGATATCCAGATTTCGGATACAAGCGGAGATATTGTAACAGACTATATTGCATCAGATAATGGCAATTACAGTCGAGTGGATAATTATATATTGCCGGATGAACAGACTAATCTGATATTAGAAGGAACAAATTCGTCTTTGGTCGGTAATAGATCGAACTATCTCGCATTAAATAATGGGGCGCTGTTATGGCAACAGACTAGCGGGAAAAATGCCTTGACTACCAAGACACTCACGACCGATATATATACAAATATTATACAATGGATATCGGCGTTTGCACAAACTTCTTCGGCACCATTGTTGAGTCAGAGTGCTTCCACTGTCGCCATTATTAACACGCTGAACACGCTGATCTTGACAATTGCAAGTCGAGGTGTATTACTGAAAGTGAGGGGTGGGCCCGCAAAACCTGTTATAGACTCTTCTGGACTACGAGTCGATTTAAGTGGCTTCACTGTGTCATGGACCTCTGTTCCATTTTGCACTTACGCAGTACTGTTAGACGATCGGGTCTATTCGCAGAATTTCAGTGCCACCCAGTATTCTTTTACGGGTTTCTCTCAGACGAATAATTTTCCGTATATTGTCAAGATCGCCGCAATAGATACTATGGGACGCTATGCATTTTCGGATCCGTTTCCTGTTGTGATTCGTAATATAAACAGTAATCCGAAGGATCTGGCGAATTTTTACGGCACGTTTGGTCAGGGACCATCTTCTCAGGCATATTATCGGGCCACGAGCCCGAATGCTATTAATTATATTACTGTATCGACAGATCCGACTATTCTTCCTACGAACCAAGTACAGAATAAGTTTGTGTTGTTGGGCTCCAATGCTTCTGTGACGACGCCGATTCAGATTAGATATTGGGATGAAAACAGCTATTTAATCTCGTCGCTGAAGATCACGAATACGATTCCATATTTTCTTCGGTATAATACTACGGATCTATCCTGGCAAATATGGCCATGATTAACCGGAAGTTGGCTCCTCGCCTGCCAAAGCGTCTATGACAGCCGGGCTCCGTGTAATTCCGAGTGAGACGATACTGTGTTGTTCCGTAGACCATGACCAGGATAGTGTATCTGCACGGATCGAATAGCCCCAGTGGGCCGGTATTCCAATTGCCCAGCCCGGTTGAATGCGTACCTCGATATACTGGACACGTCCGATATAGGGAGCCGTTTCGACGGTGAGAGCCCACGGATCCATGACAGATTCGGGAAGAAACCGCCGATATCTCGAGTGCGCTAACCAGACGAGCAGCGGGCCGCCACTGGAACAACCGATCCATTGGCGCTCGGCAGTGACCCACGTCAGAGCCGTCACTTCTCGTTCCTGTAGAATATCTACGGATGTTGCGAATAGGCCGGGAAGCCACCATAGAGGCCGTGCTTCATCGATTTCGGCGAGTCCCTTGGCCAGCTCCATTTGTTCGGCAAGATCTTCATTGTTGTCTATGCCGGTGTTCAGTTGATCCAGGGCCGTGACCGTGGTGCCATCGCCCATGGTCCATGATGCCTTGGCAGCAATCTCCGGGCGCCACGGCAGAGCGCCGACTTCGAATACGACGGGCGTCTTTTCGGCCATGACGGATCCGAGACCCGCCTCGGGTTGAGCAAACGTGTATTCCTGAATGGACCGACTGTAATCGAACCAGTGAACTATGAGAACTACAACCGGCAGTAGAAGAACTACCCACCACTCCATTGTTTAGGACAGCGAATGAAAAGGAGAGATTTGGGCGCAGACCGCCTAAATATAGGATCAATATAAGCTCTCAGATGAGCTCGGGATGTCTGTTTACAAATGGCACGCATGTTTTGGCGGGGTGGCAGAAGGGATCTCTCAGCGGCTTCGGCGGAAAGATGGAAGCCGGCGAGTCGTGGATAGAGACCGCTTGGCGAGAGACGCTCGAGGAATTATTCGAACTCGCCGCCAATAAAATCCAGGTCCTGATTCCGGTTATTTTGGAAAGAACCACATATTCGAAAATAATCCGGCAAGACCAGTATACGGCCTTTGTATATTCATTCAAGGATCTCGAGAAGGTCATGATGATTCTCAAAGCGCATCGTGTTGTGTCGCCGCTGTATCGCAGATTTCCGATTACTGTGAGCGAACTAGTATTTGGGCGGAAACAGATGGTGTCTAGACCGGTTATTGCCCGCGGGGCTGTGCCCGAGATATCGACACTGGCCATTCTGCCACTGCTGCCGTGGATCAGTATATCGGGCGACTTTATGAATGATCTTGCCGTAGTTTCCATGACGTAAACACAAGGGCTTTGCCAATGTTAAGAATCCCTGA
>SXGQ01442023.1_pt1 | contig 44039 bp, 41 predicted proteins | sample 3178371 | NCBI WGS metagenome assembly SXGQ01 (sample SAMN11356859, study PRJNA531348) | freshwater metagenome | isolation source: freshwater sample F1-20 | place: China: Fuxian Lake, Yuxi | collected 2017-12-25
CGCACCGGCCACTCTCCACTTCGCGCAACTGTGAAGATCTCATTTTCTGAACCAGCAAAAGATTTGATCTGCGAAACAGTTTCATCAGCACAAATCACCCCTACTCACGTTTCGATCAATGACTTTGGCCTGACCGGCGACATTATTTTGCACTGGACTATCCCTGCTGCAATTGCTCAGGCCAAGTGGGTTGCCGATGCCGACGATCCGACAATGGGCACCTTGGAAGTGAACATTCGTGTGGAAAAAGACAAGACGTCTGTTCGTCGTCGCAAAGCTGTGCAAATCATGTTTGACCGTTCGGGAAGCATGAGCCGCCACTACATCAAGTGGGCACAACGCATTACTGAAGATCTCATTGCTTCACTCACCGACGAAGACCTCATTCATATCTTGACCTTTGATAGTTCGATCGATGTGCTTGAAGCGACGAGCCATGGATTTGTTCCAGTCACTCGCACAGTGAAACAACAACTGCAAAAAGAACTTGCGATGATCACAGCACGTGGCGGTACAGATCTCACTGGTGCGATCACAACAAGCGGCGCTGCTCTTGCAACTCTCGCCGATCGAGACGATGACGCAGACATTGACCGTATTGCTGTTCTCATCACCGATGGTGCATACGGTGACGAAGCAACCGCCGTGCATCATCGCGAAAAACATCTTGCTGGAGCACGCGTGATTGCCGTTGCAATCGGGGAAAACGCCAACGGATTCTTGGAGACTTTGGCGGCCAATGGTGTGTGCACATACGTGTCATCTCCGGAGGGTCTCGCCGAGGCTTCTGCAAAAGTCATGAGCCGCGTTGCAACAGCTGCACACTCCAAAGCTCGCTTGGAAGCACAAGGATTAGCGAACCAAGCTCCAGCCCATGCTCCCGATATCTACCCAGAAACAATGGTGACGCTCAGCGGCCGTATGCCACGCCCACAATCAGGTGACGAAGTAGTTGTGAACGCTGATGGCGGACATGTCGTCACACTTCCCATCGCCATCAGCACCGACGGATCAGTCACAACCCGCTGGGCAAGCCAGCACATCAAATCTCTTGACTACCAGATGATGTCGGCGAATTTTTCCGGAGACGTTGTAACCGCTCGAGAAAAACTTGAAGCACTCATCGTGGAAATGTCTGTGAAATACAAAGTGTTGTCGAAGTACACCGCATGGCTTGCGATCGACCGCTCACGCACAACCGACCAAGTGATCGTGCGCAAGTTGGTTCAACCTGTCTACGACGTTTACGATTCACTTGCTAGCACGACCCTGTTCCACTCTGCGCTGCTTGTGGACCGCTCGTTCTCTGGCCGCCCAATGGTCGTGAACTCCATTGCACCAGAAAGTATGGACTCATTCTCCCACTCAAGCGGCTTCATTTCGTTCGAACGAAAACTGGGCCTCGACATGCTGAACACGTTGATTCCATACCTTCAGGCGATGCTGGAAACGTTGGCTAATGGCGGATCAATAGACCCCGACCAATGGACCGAACTGAACGACGCAATCAACTACTGGTTAGGTGAAGTTGAACCAACGATGCTCGGGCTTCGAACATTCAACAAGATCAACAACCGAATTATGAAAGTTCAAGAGTCCGAACGGTCAACTGTGAAGGCTCAAGCGAAAGCTATGAGAGACCTCATTGCTGTCATCACTGAATCACAGAACGCAGCCGGTTCACGCAACCCATGGACCGAGGATTTCTAAAACGCCGGGAATTAGCCGCGAGCCAAGTCCTTACGGTTTGAGAACTTGGCTTTGCGGTAGTCCTTGTGCATTAGCGCAATGACATCGATGCTGATCTCTTTCGGACATGCTGCTTCGCACTCACCGTGGTTGGTGCATGAACCAAAATGCTCATCCATCGTTTCCACCATGGCTTCAACGCGTGAGTAACGCTCTGCTTGGCCTTGAGGCAAACGGTTGAGGTGAGCAATTTTGGCGCCAGTGAACAAGTTGGCCGCACCGTTTGGACAGGCAGCAACACACGCACCGCAACCAATGCACTCTGCTGAGTCCATTGCAGCATCAGCAATCACTTTTGGAATTGGAATGAGGTTTGCGTCTGGCGCACCACCGGTATCTGCGGTGATGAAACCACCAGATTCAATGATGCGGTCAAATGCAGAACGATCAACCATGAGGTCTTTAATCAACGGGAATGCGGACGCACGCCATGGCTCAACAGTGATGGTGTCATTGCTCTTGAACTGACGCATGTGCAACTGGCAAGCAGTGGTTCCACGTTGTGGACCGTGTGCCTGACCATCAATCATGAGTGAGCACGTGCCACAGATGCCTTCACGGCAGTCGTGGTCAAACACAACAGCCTCTTTACCTTCGTGGACAAGTTTGTCGTTCAAGATGTCGAGCATCTCTAAGAACGAGGCTTCATCGGTGATCTCGTCGATGACGTGATTCTCAAAATTACCTTTGACATTTGGTCCGGCCTGACGCCAGATACGCAAAGTGATGTTCTTCAGATGATTACTCACTTGTAGCTCCTTGTGGCGAGGTGAACTTCTTCAAATTCAAGTTTTTCAACGTTGAGGTTTGGCTTCATCGGGTCGCCGCCCCACTCCCATGCAGAAACATGGCAGTAGTTGTCGTCGTCGCGAAGTGCTTCACCATCATCGGTCTGGTATTCAGCGCGGAAGTGACCGCCACAGCTTTCCTTACGGTCAAGAGCGTCGTGACACATCAACATTCCCAACTGGAAGAAGTCGTCGACTCGACCAGCCTTTTCAAGCGTTTGGTTCATGCTTTCGCCAGTACCCGTGACGCGCAGGTCCTTCTTGAACTCTTCGTACAACGCTGGAATTTCAGACAATGCCTTTTCAAGACCTTGTTCTGTGCGCTCCATACCGCAGTAATCCCAAATGATTTTTCCAAGTTCACGATGGAAGAAGTCTGGAGACTTTGTTCCACCTGCAGCGAGGTAGCCATTGAAACGCAAACGCGCTGCTTCTTCTGCCGCTTTGAACTCTGGGTGATCGGTACCAGGGATTGCCTTGTTCAACATTGGAGCCAAGTAGTTACCAATTGTGTACGGCAACACGAAGTAGCCATCAGACAAACCTTGCATGAGTGCGGATGCGCCCAAACGGTTCGCACCGTGGTCAGAGAAGTTGGCTTCGCCGGCTGCATACAAACCTGGAATGTTTGTCATGAGTTCGTAGTCAACCCACAGGCCACCCATTGTGTAATGGCTCGCTGGATAGATACGCATTGGCTGCTCATAAGGATTCTCGCCGGCGATGCGCTCATACATCTGGAACAAGTTTCCGTAACGCTCTTCAACAACTTCGCGACCAAGGCGCTGAATGGCTTCAGCAAAATCGAGGTACACGCCGTTTTTCTTTGGACCAACGCCAAGACCTTTATCCACTAAACGCTTTGCTGCACGCGATGAAATGTCGCGTGGAGCCAAGTTGCCAAACGATGGATACAAACGCTCAAGGTAGTAATCACGCTCGTTCTCAGGCACTTCATGTGCAGGGCGTGTCTCGTCTGGATTTGTTGGAACCCATACGCGACCATCGTTACGCAACGACTCTGACATCAAAGTCAACTTTGACTGGCTGTCATCGCTTTGCGGAATACATGTTGGGTGAATCTGTGTGTAGCAAGGGTTCGCAAACAACGCACCCTTACGATGCGCACGCCATGCTGCAGTGACGTTGCACGCCATTGCATTGGTTGACAAGAAGAAAGCGTTTCCGTATCCACCAGTTGCCAACACAACTGCATGAGCAGCATGTGATTGGAGTTCACCGGTCACAAGATCACGAACAACAATGCCTGATGCATGTCCATCGATAACGACGATGTCAATCAATTCGGTGCGGTTGAACAAACGAATGCCACCAAGACCTACTTGACGCGAGAACTGCTGATATGCGCCCAACAAAAGCTGTTGCCCAGTTTGACCGCGTGCATAGAACGTGCGACTTACTTGAGCACCACCGAATGAACGGTTGTCTAACAAACCGCCGTATTCACGGGCAAAAGGAACACCTTGGGCCACCATTTGGTCAATGATGTCGATGCTGTTTTCAGCAAGACGATGCACGTTTGCTTCACGTGCGCGAAAGTCGCCACCTTTGACTGTGTCGTAGAACAACCGATGAATGCTGTCGCCGTCACCCTTGTAGTTCTTTGCACCGTTGATACCGCCCTGGGCAGCAATGGAGTGCGCACGACGTGCTGAGTCATGAAATGTAAATGCGTCGACTTGGTATCCGAGTTCGGCAAGTGTTGCTGCAGCTGAAGCACCGGCAAGACCGGTACCCACCACAATGACTTTGAACTTGCGCTTGTTGTTGGGGTTCACCAACTTCATGTTGTCTTTGTAGCTATTCCATTTGTCGGCCATCGGGCCAGCAGGAATTTTGCTATCGAGTTGAACTGTGTTTTTTGCTAGGAGATTATCTGTGAGGCTCATGGGGTTCTTCTTTCTTCAGAGCGATGGGTCAGCCGACAACGCCGGCCATGACGGCGATAGGGAATGAAACGTTTCCGACAACAACGATTGCGGCAAAGCCTGTGGCAAATGCGCGACGCCATGTGTTGAAGCGAGGGTTATTCCAACCAAACGATTGGAAAATGCTCCACGCGCCATGGAACAAGTGAATGCCCAACAACACGTTTGCAAACACATAGAACAACGCAACAGGTGTGCGCTGAAATGAGTACACAATGCTGGCGTACACCGCTTTTACAGGTTCGTCATCACCGGGATGAGCAATCATTTTTCCGACCTCAGAGTTCACGACTCCAAATGTCAAGTCTGCAAGGTGCCATACAAGAAAAGCCAGGATCACTAATCCAGACATGCGCATTGTGCGACTCGCAAAGTTCGCAATCTGATAGTCACGCTTGCTCTGGTATTTCACTGGTCGTGCATGACGGTTCATGACGGTGAGTGAATAGGCAGCATGAAGGTGCAAGAACAACATCGTGATGAGCCCACCACGAAGAATCCACAAGACCCATCCCTTTGGTGCCAGTGGGTACAAAAGTGTTTGTAAAAAGTGCGCGTAGTGATCGAGGTCTGCAGCACCTGCGTACATCTTCAGGTTTCCGATCATATGGAAAAGAACAAAGCCCATCATCGCGATGCCGGTGGCACCCATGACGTACTTCTTGCCCACTGCAGTGGAATACAAGTCAAGAAGGAACGGGCGACGTTTCTTCTTGGCAGTAGCGGTCCCTGTGACGGGGCCTCTCTGGCTCGTAACTATCTGTGCCATATTTGGACTCCTTGCCGACTGGGCCACGCAGTGGTGCAATCGCACTTGAAACGGTACCCCCCAAGCCCCCCAAGACACCAACTTGACCATTTCGCAGCTCCGTGCCTTTTTTCACTTCCCGCAATGTTCCATCCAGGGCAGGGATGTTTGTCGCCAGAAGTCAGTGGTTCTGCCATCCGTCGAATACGCCTGCGTCTGCCACAGAGTCGGGCGTCATGGCCAGCCGTTTGTGTATCCCCCACTCGCGTTCGAAAAGTTCTCGCGCAGTTCTCGGAAACTTTCGGCAGACTAGAAACATGCGATATCTCAGTCTTGAATGGATAGAGGCCATGCAGTCGCTTGTAGGCGCAAGCGAATCGATGCAGGCCGCAGCACAGACTCACGAAATCGGAATCACTCAAGTTGTCAACGATGGGCCAGAAGGCACTGTCATGTATCACTTGCAGGTAGGTAATGGTGTTGCCACTTTTGGCGCTGGACCCGCATCAGTTGAACATGTGCGCATGGAACAATCATGGGAAACTGCAGTTGCAGTTGCAACTGAACAAGTCGCAGCACAAGAAGTTTTTATTAAGGGTCAGGTTCGCATCGGCGGCGACTCACAGCGCATCATGGATTCGCTCCCCGTCTTTGCTGCACTGGATGCGGCGTTCGCTTCGGTGCGATCCGAAACTGTGTACGAATAGTTCTTACAGAGAACGTGCGGTGCTTGGGGCAGAACCGCGAGCCGCATCTTCGTTCGAGCCAAATTGTGCTGACACGATTCCCAAAGTGACCGCTGCCAACAACACAATCACTAGACCAACCAGAGCACGACCTGCACTCAGGCGTGGCACGGCTGAATGACTCTGCCGATCGTTGCTGGTGTGGGTAATGGTGGTCATTTCTGGATTCCTGATAATTCCGAGTGATTTAGTCAGGTATCTAATCAGAACCAGTGCCAATTAGCAACTTCGGGGTCTACCCCTGGCGGAAATAGGGATTTTCGGGCTGCAGCATGGCTGCAATGGCAGCGTCCATGTCAGGGGCACTGGAGCGCGCCATAGCGAGCGCAGAGAGCGTCGCATCCCGATTATTGGCAAAGACTGCTTCCTCGTCGTTTGCGGCCGGATTGACCCATACAGCAGCAATGAGGACATACGACTCTGAGACCGGCGGGATATGCCCATCGATGTGCGCTTGGCCCACCCCGGCTGCCACTCCTGCCTGCGCAGCCCCCCACGTGAGAGACCCGTGAGTGTCATTTTCAATGGCGGCCTTATTCACCAACAGCGTGAACGGAAGTATCGGGACTCCTGGTTTGGCAACAGCCACAAACGGCACATGGCCCGCACGTGGTGTGGCAAGTGCAGTTGCCCACGCAGTGCCGACTGGGCCATTACGGACACCCATCACTGTGTTGATGTGAGCTGCGTTGACGCCTTCGCCAACAAAACCCTCACCAATAAAAATGCGTTGATCACTCATGCGGGCAACCTTCCATAGCGACCAAGTTTCAATTCAGTGTTTGAATCTGTGCCGGGTTTCGTGTCGTATGCCAACAAAGCAACATGACGTGCGACATCACCATGCACTTTCGACACGCGGTGATAACTCCATCGACCATTAAATACCATCAAAGTTCCTGGCGTCATTGGTTCAATTCGTACAAGGTCGTCGCGCTCACCACTACGAATGGCGGCAACTGTTTCTGCGTTGTCATTACCCATGGACCGAATGCGTGGCACGTTTTCAAAATGACCACCTTCAAGCGATGGTTGCAATGCAATGGAGACAACAAAATCAGTTTGGTCAAAGTGCCAACCCAGTTCATGACCATCTCGCATCACCGCCAAGTTCAATGCACCAAACGGATCGGCATATCGATACAACTGTTTTTCTCCGAGAACGCGAGCCACAAACTCCATTAACGGTTCCCATTCGTACAGTGCACGAATGACACTGTCTTTGGGGAATTGGTCGTATGCGACTACGTCAAGATTGGCATTCACCGTGGTGTGATACGCCACCTGCGCCAACTCATCGCACTCGGCAACTAAACCAGGTAATGCAGATTCTTTAATGAATCCCGGCAACACAACAATGTTTTCATCAACAAAAGCTTGGTTCAATTGCGATGTTAAGGCGTTGTCGTTCATTGGCCACCGGTCAGTGTCGACCAGTGACGCAACGTTCATTAGATAAGACCCAGTTTCTTTACTTCGTCACGTTCTTCAACAAGTTCAGCAACTGAAGCGTCGATGCGGGCGCGACTGAACTCGTCAATCTCGAGACCTTGCACAATGCTGTACTTGCCGTCTTTACATACACATGGGAACGACGAGATGATTCCTTCAGGAACTCCGTAACTACCGTCAGATGGAATCGCCATGGATACCCAGTCGCCTTCGGCTGTTCCGAGTGCCCATGAGTGCATGTGGTCGATAGCAGCGTTTGCGGCTGATGCAGCGGACGATAATCCACGAGCCTTGATGATGGCAGCGCCACGCTTTGCAACGGTTGGAATGAAATCATTCTCTAACCACGCCTGATCGTTGATGAGCGCTGCTGCGCTTTTTCCGTTTACTTCACAATGAAAGAGATCGGGGTACTGGGTGCTTGAGTGATTACCCCAGATGGTCATCTTCTTAATTGCAGTAACAGGCTCTCCGACTTTGGCAGCCAATTGACTAACGGCACGGTTGTGGTCGAGACGAGTCATTGCTGTGAATCGGCCCGGGTCGATGCCCTTGGCATTGTTCATTGCGATCAACGCGTTTGTGTTTGCTGGGTTGCCAACAACAAGAACTTTGATGTCTTTCTTTGCAGCCGCTGCAATGGCCTGACCTTGTGGTTTGAAGATCCCACCGTTTGCGCTCAACAAGTCGCCGCGCTCCATGCCGTCTTTACGTGGCATTGCACCAACAAGGAATGCTGCGTCTGCATCACCGAATGCAACTTCGGCATTGTCTGTGCATTCGACACCTGCAAGCAATGGAAACGCGCAGTCATCGAGTTCCATGCGCACGCCTTCAAGCGCACCGAGCGCTGGAGTGATTTCGAGCAATTGCAAAATCACTGGAGTGTCAGGACCAAAGACGGCACCAGAGGCAATTCGGAAAAGGAGGCTGTAACCGATTTGGCCAGCAGCTCCGGTAACAGCGATACGAACGGGAGTTTTCATGCCTCTAAGCGTAGGCACTCACGACCGTGGAATCCCAATGCTGGGAGACCGAAAAGCGGCTTTTCAGCGACCAATGCCCCGCAAAATGAACGCAACGTAATTGTCCTGGCCGACAGCATTGAGATGCACCTTGTCTTTGGCAAACCATTCGGGGTGCGCAGTTGCATGCCCGTACCAATCAAGCACCGTGACGTTGCTCCACCGCTCGGGCAGAGCATTGATTATCTTGTTGTTGATCTTTTGATACTCACGAGAGGGAACGTGGATGTTCAACACGAACACCCTCGGTATGTCCTTTAGCGGCGCAAGAATCGCATCGAATGTTGAGGCCTTCGTTGTGCCGTTCGTACCAAGGTGAATCACCACGTTGTCGCCTAATTCATCCATGGACAAGTAATACCGAAAGATCTGTTTGGCGTACAGCACTTGGCGGTTTTTCTCTGCGTCAACTGTGAGGCCAAACGAACTCAATTTCTTTGCTGCACCCAACATCACAGAGTCACCGACAGCCAAGACATCAATCTTTCCTTTCGGTACCGGCGCAACTGTTGTTGTCGTCACTCCTGGAATCGTGCTTTGAGAACTCGGAACTGTCGTTGTGATGCGAGTGACAGCTTCCTCATTTTCATCAAGACCTGCAGTGATGTCGTCTGGAATCACACGAGCACCCACCATGCTCACCACTGAGAACACAGGAACGACTGCAAGTGTTCCAAGCAACACTGCAACAGGTGCGCGCACCGTGCCACCGCTGCGACGCCAGTCTGTCCAGATTGCTTTTGTTCGTCCCGTACGGACAGGAGTTTCAATAAAGCGATAACTAGCTTCTGTTATCACCAATGTGATCGCCATCAGTGCACAGAACTCTTGAATGTTCAGCGCATTCTCAGCAATTTTTCGATATGCCTGGAACACCACCCAGTGATACAAGTACAAACCGTAGGAACGCTTCCCTATCCACACCAGAATCGGTGTGCCAATGACGTACTTTCCTAATCGTGAACGTGGGTGCGTCACGGTGGCAATTGCAACCAGTGTGGCCACGCCTACTGCAATCAGCCCACCTTGATACAACAAGTCATAGCCCTGCGTGCCGCCGTCCACCACGTTGACAACTTCACGAAACTTCCAACACATGAATCCCAATGCAACAAGTGACAACACACCTGCAACATCAAGCGCATTGGCATTTGAACCAGCACGACCTCTACGAATAGCCCACGGACGCCACATGGTGGCAAGTGCAGCCCCTAACAACAATCCGCTTGCTCGAGTTGCAGTGCCTAGATAAATGAAATCAATGCGAGAAACTTGTCGCCCAAAAAAATTCATGTATTGCTCGGGTGTGACAGCAAAGGTGTCAATCGGACCAGATCGGTACAGCATGGCCGACCACACACCAAGACCAATTGCAATCGCTGTGAATACCAAACCCAAAATTGGCAACGTTCGTGGACGAATACGGCGAAGAAGCACGAACATCACAAGTGGCCAGATGATGTAGAACTGTTCTTCCACTGCCAACGACCACAAGTGACGTAATGGAGCAAAGGCAAAACCAGAGGTGTACGAAGAACCAGTCCAAATTTGGAACCAGTTTGAAATGTAGGTGACTCCACCGAGAACATCTCCACGCAACATTCCGAGACGATCACGATCAAAGAGTGCGCAATACACAATTGTTCCAAGAAGAAGTGTGAAGAGCGCAGGAAGCAATCGACGCGCACGGCGCATCCAGAAATTACCGAGCGATACCGTGCCTGAACGTTCTCGCTCGGCTATCAACAACAACGTGATGAGATAACCAGAGATGACGAAAAAGACTTCAACTCCAAGGAAACCACCGCCAAGCCAGTCGTGATTCGCGTGGTACACAACAACGGCCAAAACAGCTATTGCACGAAGGCCATCGAGGCCGGGAACATAAGGCACCACAGGTCCACGGCGTGTTCCCCAGGCCGGCGTACCACCGGCGAGTTGCTGATTGTCAGAACTGTTCATAGTCAACGAACTAGGCGACGGGAAGGCCTAGTTGCGTGTATATGTCGCGAGTGGCGGTTGATTTATTCATTGTGTAGAAGTGCAGACCTGGCGCACCGGCTTCAAGCAAGGCAGCACACAGTTCAGTTGCTGCTTCAACACCAATACGACGGACATCTTCCGGTGTTTTGCCAGATTCCAATCGCTCGCGCAACCACGATGGGAATGCAGCACCAGACAGTTCGGCCATACGTTCTACTTGACCAATATTTGTGACGGGCATAATTCCCGGCACCACTGGTTTCGTCACACCAAGATCGGCCAAATCGTTCACAAGCGAGATGTAGTGCTCTATGTCGAAAAAAAACTGTGTCGTTGCAAAATCTGACACGCGAAGTTTTTCGGCTAGAAAGCGACGGTCCGTAGCCAGGTCTGGTGAACGGGGATGCCCCTCCGGATGTGCCGCAACGCCGATGGACAGATCTGAGATTTCGCGCAGGTGTTCAATGAGGTCTGTGGCGTAGGTGTAATCGCTCGGGCGTGCATCGGCTGGGTCTTTTGGCGCATCACCAGCGAGAGCCAAAACATTCACGATGCCGGCCTCGACATACGTAGCAATGATGTCTTCAATCTCAGCGCGCGTATGACCAACACACGTGAGGTGCGCCATTGGCGGAACATTGGTTTCGCGTTGTACCCACAACACTGTGTCGCGGGTGTGCTCGCGTGTGGAACCGCCCGCGCCGTACGTAACCGACACAAAGGATGGGCCAAGCGGTTCTAATTCGGCAATGGTGCGACCAAGCGACATAGAGGCTGCTGCAGATTTTGGTGGTGAGAACTCAAACGAAAAAGTTCTGCCTGCAGCAAGAAGGTCTGCGATACGCGCCATTTGTACAGTCTACGACTTGACTAGTGATGGGATGGTGCGAAACATGGTGCGAAATTCGCCGACACATTATGCGCCATCTATATATGAGGTACTGGAGTGCACTCAGGGTGGAAAGAACAAATCTGTATCTGAAGTGAGATCTTTCGAAGGGCTACATCCCGTTGGTGACGGCTACTTCGTCTAACAGCGGCAACTGCTCCAGGCCCAACAAAGCGAGATAGGTGTTGTGGTAGTGGTGCAGGGCGGGCTCGTTGCGGCCGAACACCACATGCCTCATCGCTCCCGAATTCGCTGCAGTCTGCTGCGAGGAGGCCATTGCGTAATCCTCGTCACGAATCACGTGCGAAAACTTCTGAGCGATATCAGCAGCAAATACCGTCATCTCATCGCCCAACGCGGCAATCGTTGGTTTCAGGTAGAAGCTCACACGGCTCACATGCCGACCCGGGTCGTTGCGATCGGGGTAAGCGCGCACAAGAAAGCACCCAGCGTCGAACGGCAACAGAATCACGTTCGGAAAAATCCAGTACACGGGCAGACCGGCAACGGTGATATCCCACTGCTCCTCGGGTAACAAGCGCATGGCATCGATGTCGCGCTTGCACAGGATCATTCGGTGCAGATGACCGGCCTCGTCGTAACACTGCACGTTGCCGTGGAAGGCGTTGAACAGCGTGTCCTTGTGCAACACAGAGAAGTGATACGTCTCACCAAAGGTATCCATCGCCAGCTTCCAGTTGCATTCCGTGTCGAACACCTGCCGCGTTAGTGGAACAAGATCAGCAAAGTTCCATGTCGGGAACTCGTCGTTGAACCATTCGCCTAACAGCTGGTCGAGATCAATCGTGGCTTCCGGGTCGGGATGCACGAACAGCAAGCCGTGCCGTTCCTCGGCCGCAAGCGGTCGCAGGCCAAGACAGCTCTTGTCGACATCGCCAAAGTGTTCGGACTTCGGCACACCAACCAGCGCGCCACCGGTGTCGTAGGACCACGCATGAAATGGGCAGGTGAAGCGTCGTGTCGTGCCGCGCTCCTCAGTTTCAACGATGACTCCCCGATGACGACACGAGTTCACGAATGCCTTGAAGGACCCGTCGTGGTCGCGCGTTGCCAAGATGGGAATTCCAAGGTCGTTGTTCGTCAGGAACGAGCCTGGTTCTGGAAGGTCGCCCGACAGCCCAATGCACTGCGGCGTCGCCATGAAGAACTCATTCCACTCGCGCTCAGACCGCGCCGAATCGGTATAGGTGTCCGTCGGCAAGCGCCGGAAACCACCGGCGTCTTCGGTGGTGCCCGCGTCCAGGTGGGCACAGAGTTGTTTGATCAGACGTACTTGCTCATCGTGTCGCATATTTAGAGTGAACTCTAAATATGTCGAAAAGTCAAGTCAGACAACTCGTCTGGGCCACCACCACACTGCACACCTACATCGAAGGGAACCCAGCCAAGGCGTGCCATACTCGTGCCGTGGAAGGACCGCGGGATCTCAATAAGACGAAGCGGCGTGACGCAATCCTGGATGCTGCAGTCACCCTGCTTGGCACACGCGACTCCAATGACATCTCCACCGAAGAGATCGCTGCGCTCGCCGGCGTGTCAGCGGCCACCGTGTACAACCTTGTCGGCACGCGCAATGAGTTGATGTACCAACTCGTCAGCCGAATCCTGACCGACCTTGCCGAATCGCTGAAGGCGATCGACCCCGGCGACCCGATCGCCGAAGCACAGTTGATTATCGAACACACCGTGCGCGCATTCGTCAGTAACCCCAACGCGTACCGACAAGTTGTGGCTGTTACTCAACGCGCCGCAGCCGCACATCCCACTCCGGTCGAGCCAGCCAGCTTTCAAGTCGTTGCCATGCGCCAGGCACAGTCAATGGGCATCGTCCGTAAAGACATCGACGCATCGGGATTGGCCCGCCAGATCTTCCTTTCTTACACGGGAGCCGCCATGTTGTGGAGCGCAGGCCGAATTGACGATGCGGGCTTTCTAACTGCCGCCCGGCATGGGCTCTTCACCGCTCTTGCCGCAGCGGCAACAGATGATCATCGCGAACAGTTCATCGATCGCATGCGGCCTCTTAGTAAGACCCTTGAGAAGAAGGCGTGGAGATTCAAGGGGTCGCCCAACGCCACCTCGTGACCAGTTGGAATGCCAACAACACGTCACCATGCCAGTGGGCTGCCTAGATAGAAAGATTGTGCGTTCCAAAAACGCCGTTTCGCTTTCCAAACGTTTACTGAAACCCCAACCACTACCCCATCAACACAGGCTTTGGGAATTACGCACCAGCCTCGCTAGTGGCGGAAATGGCGAGTGCCAGTAAAGACCATGGCAATTCCATGGGTGTTGGCCACCGCGATGGATTCTTCGTCTCGGACACTGCCACCGGGTTGGGAAATAGCAGTGACACCAGCGGCGGCCAACGCTGAAACGGTATCGCCAAATGGAAAGAAGGCGTCGCTTGCAGCAACTGAACCATTCGCTCGTTCACCAGCACGGCTAATTGCTAGACGTGCTGCATCAACACGGTTTGGTTGACCCCCACCAATTCCCACAACAGTGTTGCCATTCGCCAAAACGATTGCATTGCTCCATGTGGCAGCAACTGTTTGCCATGCGAGCAACAAGCTTGACCATTCAGTATCAGACGGTGCACGTTCTGTAACAACAGTGAAATCATCGAGTGGTTCATCAACTTCATCGACAGATTGCACTAACAAGCCGCCATCAATAGAACGAACATCAATAGCCATTGAATGAAATGGTGCTGCCCCTTCGATGAGACGAAGGTTGTCTTTCTTGCACAAGATTTCTAATGCGTCGGCTGAGAACGACGGAGCAACAACTACTTCAGTGAATATTTCAGAAATTGCTCGTGCGGTGTCAGCGTTGACTTCTCCATTCACAGCCACAATGCCGCCAAAGGCACTTACTGGGTCGGCTCCATGTGCTTGCGTGTATGCCTCAAAGATTGTCGCAGCAATTGCAACGCCACACGGATTTGCGTGTTTCACAATGACAGCAGCAGGTTGATCGAATCGGCTTACTAATTGCCATGCAGCTTCAGTGTCGAGAACATTGAGATACGACATCTCCTTGCCGTTCAACTGAACCGCAGCATCCCACCAACTCTCCACACCTGGTAGTCGATATCTCGCGCCAGTTTGATGCGGATTTTCTCCGTAACGCAATACTTCTGCACGTTCTGCAACAAGCGTAAGAATTGGTGGCACGGTTGCATCTTCCCTGTCGCTCGTTTCTTCGGCCATCCACGAAGCAATTGCAGCGTCGTATGAACTTGTAATCCGAAATGCTTTTTGTGCCAAGCGACGACGTGCATCGATTGTGAAGAATCCACCTTCAACCATTTCAATGACATCTTCATAATCTGCGGTGTCAACCACAACGCCAACATGTGCGTAGTTCTTTGCTGCGGCGCGCACCATGGCAGGTCCACCAATATCAATCAGTTCAATGCTCGGATTTGAAGAAAACGGATACAGATTGACAACAACAAGGTCGAGGCCCTCAATGCCATGAAGTTTCATCTCCGCTACATGATCTGCATTGTCCCTGTCGGCAAGAATGCCGCCGTGCACTTTGGGGTGCAACGTGACAACGCGATGATCAAGGATGGGAGCAAGGCCCGTGATATCTGCAACGTCTGTAACTGGAAGACCAGTTGCTGCTATTGCTGTTGCGGTTCCACCGCTTGACACCAAAGTCCAGCCACAGTTATGCAACGACGTGGCAAATTCAATGATGCCAGTCTTGTCGTAAACCGAAAGGAGTGCGCGTGGCACTTAGCGAAGTCCTGCCACGATCTCAGCCATCAACGAACCAGCTTCGGTCGGGTTATTTCCCACCTCCACACCAGCATCGCGAAGAGCATCCATTTTGCCCTGAGCAGTTCCTTTGCCACCAGAAACAATTGCGCCAGCGTGGCCCATCTTCTTTCCTGCCGGCGCAGTAACGCCTGCAATGTATGCAGACATCGGCTTGGTGACATTGGCCTTAATGAACTCAGCTGCCTCTTCTTCTGCGGAACCACCAATTTCACCAATCATGATGATTGCGTGAGTTTCAGGATCTGCTTGGAATTCACGAAGGCAATCAATGAACGATGTTCCAGGAACAGGATCGCCACCAATACCTACACATGTCGATACGCCAATGCCGCGTTGCTTCAATTCGTAGAGAGCCTGATACGTGAGAGTTCCTGAACGCGAAACAATTCCAACGTTTGGACCTTTTGCGCTTGGAAGTTCTGCAATTTCACCAGCTGTAATACCAATGTTGCATTTTCCCGGACTAATGATTCCTGGGCAGTTTGGCCCAAGCAAACGAACCTTCGGATAATCGCGTACCAACGTGTTGTACGTGCGTGCTTCGTCTTGGGCCGGAATGCCTTCGGTGATGCACACGATGAAAGTGATTCCTGCAGCCGCAGCTTCCAAGATTGCAGCAGATGCAGCCTTTGGTGGAACCGTTACGAATGATGCAGTTGCACCAGTTGCAGACACTGCTTCAGCAACGCTGTTGTATACGGGGATACCTTCAACGTCTGAGCCACCTTTGCCCGGAGTTACTCCAGCAACAACTTGTGTTCCGTATGCCTTGTTGCGCAAGCCGTGGTACTTACCTTGACCACCAGTAAGTCCTTGCACAATGACTTTTGTATTTTGATCGACGAAAATTGCCATGGCGTAGTCCTTACTTTGCCAATGCCACTGCTGCTTCAGCAGCTTCAAGCATGGTGGGTTTGCTGGTGAGTTTTGATTCTGGAATGCCAGCGTTCTTCAAGATCTCACGACCTTCTTCAGCGTTTGTTCCGTCGAGACGAATAACAATTGGAGCACGCAAATCAACACGACCCATTGCTTCGACAATTCCCTTGGCAACTTCTTCACCACGGGTAATGCCACCAAAGATGTTGATGAAAATACTCTTGACGTTCTTGTCTGAGTTGATGACATCGAGCGCGCTTGCCATGAGGTCGGCATTTGCGCCGCCACCGATATCGAGGAAGTTGGCCGCAGAGCCGCCAACCTGATTTACAACGTCGAGTGTGCTCATTGCGAGTCCAGCACCATTGGCGATGATGCCAACTGTTCCGTCAAGACCGATGTATTGAAGTCCCTTTTCGCGGGCGAGTTGTTCACGCGAATCAAGTTCTTCGGTTGCTTTGAACTCTTCCCATTCTGGATGACGGAAATCTGCGTTTGAGTCAAGGCTTACTTTTGCATCTAACGCGTGCACTTCGCCTGTTGGCTTCAGAATCAACGGGTTGATTTCTGCCAAGTCACAATCGCCTTCAACGAAGCAGCGATACAACTTCACAAGAATGTCGGCAACGCCTTGTTGAGCCTTCTCTGGGATCTTGGCATCAATTGCTGCCTTCTTTGCGCCAGCAGTGTTGAGACCGTCAACTGGGTCAATGTGCAGCATGAGAATTGCATCAGGGTTCTTTGCGGCTACTTCTTCAATCTCCACGCCACCTTCAGCACTCAACATAAGCAAGTGCTTCTTTGCTGCGCGATCAAGTGTGAATGAGGCGTAGTACTCCTCAGCAATGTCGGATGCATTTTCTACCCATACACGCTTCACAACATGGCCCTTAATGTCCATACCCAAAATGTTTCCGGCGTGTGTGCGTACTTCGTCGGCATTGTTTGCCAATTTGATGCCACCAGCTTTTCCACGTCCGCCAACTTGCACTTGTGCTTTCACTACTACTGGATATCCAGCAGCATCTGCAGCAGCAACTGCTTGGTCAACGGTGACTGCAACGTCACCCTTTGAAACTGGAATGTCGTAGCGCGCAAAATATTGCTTGCCCTGGTACTCAAAAAGGTCCATGAGTTACTCCCTATTGTCGAGTTCTTCTTCAAGCCATTGGCAGATTGCTTTTAGCGATGAGCCTGGTCCAAAGATGTTGCCCACGCCCTGCTCGCGAAGTGCGCGTGCATCTGCATCAGGAATCACTCCACCACCGAAGATCAAAATGTCGGCCATGTCGCGATTGCGAAGTTCTTCCATCGTGCGGGGGAAAAGTGTGAGGTGTGCACCAGAAAGAAGCGACAGCCCAACAGCGTCTGCATCTTCTTGTAATGCGGTCTCGGCGATTTGTTCTGGCGTTTGATGGAGGCCTGTATAGATGACTTCAAAGCCGTGGTCCCTCAGGGCACGGGTGATGGTCTTGGCTCCTCGGTCATGACCATCTAGGCCTGGCTTGGCAACGACTACTCGATACGGGCGCTTCACAGAAGGGAAACCCTACGCTGAACAGGGGTTTAGTTACCAACCCGCCACAATGGGGGGTATGGAATCTCCCAAACTTCGCTCCCCATTAGCCCGAGCCGTCGTGCCCGTTCTCGGCGGAATTGCCTTCTTTACCCTGTTTTTCTTGGGTTTGTGGGTTGTTGCCACCGTCATCAATGACCGAGCCGAACCCACCTCGGCCATCGGCAACAAAGTCTTTGAAGTGGGCAAGGTGGAGGTCATGGCCAAGTCAATTGCCACAGACGGCCCCCTTCTTCTCCCCGATTTAAAGAGCCCCGACGGGGTGCGCTCCATAGTTCTCGACCACACAGGTGACGACCCAGCCACCGGCTGGCAGGCCTATTACGGATACCCAGCCGACAGAGATGCAACGTGTCTTGTCACTCATGTTCGCGGAAGTCGAACGTTTACAGATTGCGACGGACGCACAATTGCGGTGTCGGAACTCACTGCGCCCAACGAAGTGCGACCAATTGTTGAAAATAGAAAGACGCTCTACATCGATCTTCGTGGATTGACTGCCAGCAACTCAACATTGCCGTAATTGAAAACTTACGAAGCAGCAGTTGCGTCAACTAAGCGAATCGCAAACTCTTCTGCATGCTCTGCGAGATGACCGCGCTGCAAAGCGAGGCCGCCAACAACGTCGGCGCCAAGTGTCAACAACGTGTTTGTCATGACATTCAGAGACTTGCCCGGATTCAACGCATACGTGCAAAACGAGACGGCTTTCTTTCCCGACATTGAAGGAAGTTGACGCAATCGATCAATGGCCCATGGCGCCTGACCCACTACAAACAGACCATGCACCCATGTTCCAACAATGACTGTGTCTGCATCTTGAATAGATGCGTGGTGTGGCTGCTTCACAGATGAAATGCCAGTGATTGACCAGCCTTCTTGTTGCAAGTTGGCCGCGATCAGTTCGCCTGCCTTCCATGTGTTGCCAGTAAGACTTTCGATAAGGAGTGCTGCCTTCATGACTTCATTTCTACTACTGCTGCCAACCGGATTCCGATTTTTCTACATCTTTTTCAGTGGGGCCCACGCTAAAGCCAAGTGTTTGGTGCCCTTGTCACGGAACCGCACTGTGACTTCGGCCTTCTCGCCTGTTCCCTTGATTTCAATAACGACACCTTCACCAAAGACTGAGTGTTCGACATCGTCACCCACCTTCAAACCGGTGAGGTGCTCAACATTGCGTGGTTCAGACGGGGCTCGCATTGCGCGTTCAGCACGTTTGGCTCCAAAAGTGCGCCCCATTGACTCGTCATCTTCATTGCGTCGCTTGTACGGAGGAATGTCGCCATCGTTCCAGTCGCCAGTGCTTCGTCCATACGTGCGCCCATGGTCTGCACCGGAATCGACATTGCCTTGACGATCGAATAACTCGGCCGGTACTTCAGCAAGAAAACGCGAGGGTGGGTTGTACTGAGATTGCCCGTACAACATGCGTTGCCACGCATGCGAGACAAACAAGCGCTCGCGTGCACGTGTTAGCCCCACATACGCAAGGCGACGTTCTTCTTCTAATTCGTCTGGGTCTAACAATGCACGACTATGCGGAAAGATGCCTTCTTCGCAACCAACGAGGAATACAACGGGATATTCCAAACCTTTTGCTGAGTGAAGCGTCATCAACACAATGTGATTCTCGGCGTCGAGGTCATCGGTGTCGGCAACTAACGCAACCTGTTCGAGAAACTCCTCCACTTGTGTGAATTCCGCAGCAGATCCAATGAGTTCGGCGATGTTTTCCAGGCGACCCGCTGCTTCAACAGAATCTTCTTGCTCTAATTCAGTGATGTAGCCACTGTTATTCATTGCCACTTCCAGCAGTGCAGATGGCCCATCGGCAAGAGCCACATTCATTTCATCAATCAGAGTGACAAAAGAAGCGATTCCCTTAATAGCTGCGCCAGATACTCCAGCTTCGGACGCGCGTCGCATGGCCTCAACAAATGAGATGGAATGCACCGCTGCAAACGCATCAATTTTTCCGATGCTTGTGTCGCCGATACCGCGCTTTGGAACATTGAGCACTCGCTTGATGCTGATCTCGTCGAGTGGGTTAGCGCCAGCCTTCAAATATGCAATGGCATCTTTCACTTCGCGACGCTCATAGAACTTGGTACCGCCAACAACTTTGTACGGGATGCCCGCACGCATCATTGATTCTTCAATTGCACGGCTCTGCGCGTTGGTGCGATACATCACTGCAATATCGCCCCACGCCCGTTTTTCTTTCTTCTGTAGATCCTGGGCGGTGCTTGCCACCCACGACGATTCGTCATATTCGTCTTCAGCGAAATAACGAACGATACGTTCCCCGTCTCCGGCTGATGTCCACAGATCTTTTGGTCGGCGACCGATGTTTTGGGAGATGACAGCATTTGCTGCCGTAAGAATGGTTTGAGTACTGCGGTAATTCTGGGCCAACACCACCACTGTTGTTTCACCGAATGCATTTTCAAATTGATCAATATTGCGCATGTCGGCACCACGAAACTTGTAGATGCTTTGGTCGCTATCGCCCACTACACACACATTCTTGTGTTGTTGCCCAAGCAGAAGAACAATACGGTTCTGCGCTTGGTTGGTGTCTTGATATTCGTCAATCAAGATGTGTTTGAAGCGTTGTTGGAACTGCTGCAACACGGCCGGATGCAATTCAAACAAGCGAACAACGTTGACCAATAGATCGTCGAAATCCATGGCGCCTGCACGCACAAGACGAGCTTGATATTCACGATAGATCTCTGCGTGACGACGGGCCGCTACATGTTCAGCCGTGTCGAATGCTTTGGCAGGGAAAACTAATTCGTTCTTCCACAGACTGATACGCGATTGAGATGCTCCTGCCGGAAACTTCTTTGGGTCGAGACCCATATCGCGAATGACATAACCAATGAGACGTTTTGAGTCTTGCGAGTCGTAAATGGTGAACTGTTTTGGATAATCGATGAGCTCGGCATGTTGACGAAGCATGCGCACACACGATTTGTGAAAGGTAGTAACCCACATATTGCGTGCAACAGGGCCAACCAAATCAGCCACGCGATGACGCATCTCTTCTGCAGCCTTGTTCGTAAATGTGATGGCCAGAATTTCCATGGGGTGAATGCCCTGGGAAATGAGCCAGGCGATTCGCTGCGTGAGCACGCGTGTTTTACCCGAGCCAGCACCAGCAACTACCAATAACGGCCCACCGGGGTGATAGACGGCCTCTTCTTGGTCGGGGTTGAGTGGAATGTTCACCCCAATAGACGCTTTATGAGACTCAGACATGGTCTCGCCATCCTACGAGGCGAGTGTGTCTGGGCTGTGAATCAGAATTAGGCGCGTGCGTTGACCACGAAAGGCAAGGAACGAGGTCCTCGTACTTGCCCTGTGCTCCACGTAACCATTTCGTTTGGATCGACTGAGAAGTCTGGGAAACGCTTCAAGAACACTTCAATAGCAACATTCATTTCAAGGCGAGCCAAGTTTGAACCGAGGCAACGGTGAATACCAAGGCCGAAGGCGGCATGACGATTCTCTTCACGATCGATTACTACTTCATGAGCATTTGCAAATTGCTTGTCGTCACGGTTTGCCGCGGGGAATGGCAGAAGAACCCAATCTTCTTGCTTCATCTGAACGCCGTGAAATTCCATGTCTTCTTTCACAATGCGCGCCATTGTGACCGGGGCATACGCACGAAGGAATTCTTCGATTGCAGCTGGAATCATGTCTGGGTTTTCTACCAAACGGCGACGGTCAACCGAGTTGCTTGCAAGATGCCACAGTGAAGAACCAATGCCGCTCCATGTGGTGTCGATGCCAGCAATGAGGAGCAAGATAACTGTTCCAACGGTGTGCTCGAGCGACAACTTCTGACCCATGATTTCTGCGTTAAGCAAGAAGCTGATGAGGTCTTCACGTGGGTTCTCCATGTGATCGTTTACGTGATACGCAAGATACTGGTTGAACTCTTCGAACTTGGCCATGCGCTCTTCCGTGCGCTCTTCGCCAATTCCGCTGAGAACCAAGTTGACCCAACCACGGAATCTGTCACCGTCTTCAACGGGAAGTCCGAGCATGCGTGCAATCACCATTACTGGAATGTGTTGCGAGTACTGCAGTGCAGCATCGATGTGATTCGCATCGCCCATGTCGTCAATCAATTTGTTACAAATCTCGATGACTTCATCGCGCCAAGGATCAATCTTCTTTGGCGAGAAGGCTGGGAGCAACAAGCGACGTGCTTCAGCATGGAACGGTGGGTCTGAAGAGATAGGTGGAACTGGTCCGATTGGCGCACCAATACGATCAGGCACTTCGCTTGGCTTCAATTGACCAACAACTGGACCTTCACTTGAGAAATGATCTGTGTCGTACGCAATCTCGTGCACCATCTCGTGAGTGAGTGGGAGCCATACGCCGCCGTAACGATTGGTATGTGCAATAGGACAACCAGATGTTTTGAGGTCGTCCCAAATCTTGTGCATGTCAGCTGCGTATGCAGGTGAACCATGATCGAAGTCGGTCGCCCAGTCTGTGACTGGTCCAAAAACTGTTTCAGCCATGACTATTCCTCGATGCTGATTGCAAACTCGGGGCAATTAGCAAGAGCCAATCGCGCTTTGTCTTCGAGACCGACAGGAACTACCCCATCGTTCAGTTCGAAAGCATTGCCGAGGTCATCGACATCGAATAATTCAGGCGCAAGGGCATAACAACGGTTATGGCCTTGGCATTTTGAGGGGTCTACGCGTACTCGCATGTCCATAGCGTAGGCGTTGAGTGCCATAAAACCCTTGCTGGATGAACTCCGAAATCACAAGCACACGAATGCTGACAATCGCTAGCCCCCCCGAGCGTCTGACAACGGCGTGCGAGAATGTGGCCGTGGGTGCCCAGCAATTTGTCGTTCTTCTTCCTCCAACAGAGGGAAAAGCTGTGGGCGGGCAAGCAGATTCGCCTTGGAAACCAAATTCCGGTTCGTTCGGTACCAGCCTCGGGGGTCACCGGAGTGAACTGACGGCGCACTTAAAGAAATCAAAAGGCGGAGACCAAAAACTCCTAGGCGTTAGTGGGGCGCACCTAACTCGGGCACAACACGCAAACATGCACCTCGTAAATGCACCCTCGTTACCCGCGTGGCAGCGATACACGGGCGTTGTCTGGGATCACCTCGACCTTCCGTCGCTCACTGCTGCGCAACGAGCTTCATTCACAAAAAGAATTTACGTACCGTCTGGGCTCGCAGGATTAGTACGTGCAGATGACCCGCTACCCGACTACCGCTTGAAGATGGGAGCGCGACTTGCACCATTTGGAACACTCTCAAAATGGTGGCGTGATGACATCACTGCTGCACTTGTGAAGGCTCTGAAAGGTCGCGTCGTTCTCGACCTTTTGCCGAATGAACATCGAAGCGCAATCAATTGGGATCTTGTACCCACTGCATTACGAGTGGACCTAGTAGCGCACTCGGGTGGAATCGTTGGCGGCCACAACGCCAAAGCAGCCAAAGGACTACTAGCCCGACATTTGTTCTTGTCTACCGGCACAGATATTCGGCGTACTGTTTCATCATTCAAACATCCTGAGTATTCAGCAAAGGCGACATCGTGACATCAACTCAACTTTTTTCTCTCGAAGGAAAAGTCGCAATCATTACTGGCGGAAGCCGCGGGTTGGGCCGTGAGATGGCGCTTGCATTCGCAGATCACGGTGCAGATGTAGTGATCGCGAGTCGCAAAGTAGAAAACTGCGAAGTTGTTGCAAATGAGATCCGCGCCAAAGGACGCAAGGCATTAGCAATTGGTTACCACGCAGCATCGTGGGCTGATGCCGACTCGCTCGCTGAACAGGCAATCGCACATTTTGGTCATGTTGATGTTCTGGTGAACAATGCAGGAATGTCACCGCTCTATTCGTCATTGGTGGACGTGAGTGAAGAGTTGTACGACAAAGTTCTTGGCGTCAACCTCAAAGGACCATTCAGGCTTTCCACCTTGATTGCAACGCACATGTGTTCTGAACAAGCAGACGGCACAGTTCGCGGTGGCTCCATTATCAATGTTTCTTCTATCGCCAGCCAACGACCATCGCCGAATGAAGTTGTGTATGGCGCAGCAAAGGCTGCCATCAACAATCTCACTGTTGGTTTAGCGCATACGTTTGGTCCGCATGTTCGAGTGAACTGCATCGTTCCCGGACCGTTTCTGACAGATATCTCAAAGGCATGGGACATGGACCGGTTTCGACAAGCAGCAAAAGCCGCATATTCAATGCAGCGTGGAGGCGAACCGCACGAAATTGTCGGGGCTGCGTTGTACTTGGCCAGTGGTGCAAGCAGTTACACCACTGGAACACTCATCAATGTTGATGGTGGACCAAAGTAACTACTTCAGTTTTTCTGAGAAAAACTCCAACACCCGCTGAACGCTTGGATCGTCTCGTTGCTCAGTCAACACACTGTGATCCTTTGGTGATTGTGATGACAATTCAATTGCGATGAATGCATCACCTAACAATGTTCGAAGCGATGAAAACCTGTCGCCCACCAATTTGTCTTTATCAAAACGAAGACCGAGCACTTGGCAGCCATCTGCTGCGCGTTGAGCGATGACCGCAGCATCATCGGGAGACAAGTTAAGACTTGCAGCACGATCCTTACCGACAGGGAAAGGCAGCGATGGCTGTGACAACACAGGGGCAATCATGATGTCGTCGACCATCATGCCGAGCGCAAAGCCACCAGAGAAACACATGCCCACAGCACCAACACCTTTGCCGCCAACTTCAGTGTGAAGCGAACGTGCGAGCGCGCGCAACCAAGAGATGATGGGTGACGTCTTGTTGAGCGCCATCGTGGTGAACTCTTTTGCAACACACACCTTCAGCATCGACTGAGCGAGGTATCCATTGCTCACTTCACGACCAGGGGTACCTACGAGATTTGGCATGACAACTGTGAAACCCGCGTTGACTACTTCGTTGGCGAATCGTTCAACTGCCGGCGTAATGCCTGGAATTTCGTGAACAACAATGACAACCGGACCTTTGCCTTTGCGGTACGTCTCACGAGTGAGAGAGGCGGCAGTAAAAGAACCTCTTGTCCAGCCCTGTAATGACGAAACAACTTCCATGTCTATTTCCCTTTCAATGAAGCAAGCGCAGCTTCAGCCAAAGTTTCTGTACCAATCTTTAGTGGCATGAGGTCGACATCATGATCACCCATTGCCCCGTGCAAGTAACGCGCATACACGCCTTCTGAAATAACTGCCAAACGAAAACTTGAAAATGCTTTGTAATACCCAATGTTTGAAACATCGCGACCTGTGCGAGTCGCATATCTGTTGACAATCTCGTCGTACGTGCGAAAACCCGCGAGACCAGTCGGATCATTTGTGCGTGTCATCTGCATACCTGGGTCTGTCCAATACACACCGATGTACCCGAGATCTGCAAGAGGATCACCAAGTGTGCAGAGTTCCCAGTCGAGCACGCCTGCAATGTGTCCCGTCTCTAGATTCGTCAGACAATTTCCAAAGCGATAATCGCCGTGTGCAATAGACACTCCGTGCTGAACAGGAATATTCTCAGCAAGCAATCGTGCGGCTTCTTCAATCGCTGGTAACTCACGAGTCTTTGAGTTTGCCCACTGTGTAGACCAACGCTTCACTTGGCGCTCTACATACCCTTCGCGTTTCGCAAGATCTCCAAGACCAACAGCATCGATATCTACTGCGTGAAGGTCAGCCAACACATCGACCAAGTGATCTGATGCGGTTGCGCGAAGATGTTCAGGCAGCAATTGACCTTTTTCAGGACTGTCTAACACCATGCCTGCGACATACGACATCACATAAAAGGCGGCTCCGTTCACTGACTCATCTGTGCACACACCAAGAGTTTTTGGGACAGGAACTCCTGTTTTACCAACTGCCGAGATGATGCGATGTTCGCGAGCCATGTCGTGTGCTGTTGCGAGTACATGACCAAGTGGTGGCCGGCGCAACACCATTTGAGTGCCGTGCGCATCCGCAACGAGAAATGTGAGGTTGCTGCGGCCGCCAGCGATTAACGAATACGAATACGGCCCTTCCACTCCATCAATGTGAGTGTTTAACCACGCTTCAACTTTTTCTTCGTCAATGCCTTGCATAGACACTGACCGTAGTGCCTGTCACCCTGGTCGGGCGACGCCAACTACTTTGTACCAACGAATCGGGCCAATCTTTACGACGTCGCCACGCTGCGGAGCGTGCACCATAGTGCCGTTACCAAGATAGATACCCACGTGGTGAATCGGAGATCCTGTGAAGATGAGGTCTCCTGCTTGAGCTAATTGCTTCGGGATGCGCGGCAACGAATTGAACTGCGCACGCGAATTTCTCTTCAGGCCTACTCCGGCCTTACCCCAGGCGTATGTTGTGAGTCCCGAACAATCGAATGCTTTTCCTGGAGAACTCATGCCGTACTGATAGGGAACGCCGAGTTGAGACAAAGCAGCACGAATTGCAGACTGACTTCGCGCCGACACCTTCGGAAGATTGGCATATCGTTTCTGAATTGATGCGTACTTGCTGTTGTACGAGTTTGCTTCGTTCTTTGCATCAATCAACGCTTGGGCATCGCGACGGCTTCGCTCTTCACGTAAAAGATCAACCAGGTCGCCCTGAACAGTGGACTGCAATTGTTCATACCGCGATGCAAGCGCTTCTGCAGCTCCTTGTCGCTTCAATACATTGGAAGCAACATTTTGTGCTTGCACTTTCTTCTTTTCGAGAACTTGCTTTTTCTTTGTGAGTTCAGTCGCTGTTGCATCAAGCGAATCAGTTGTGAGAGAACCTTGGTTCATTGCGATGGAAGTCAACTGGCCACGCTGCAACGCGTCCTGGATTCCGCCTGATGAAGCGAACAGGTTTGTCAGTGTGGAGTTGCGTCCGCCATGCATGAACTGCGTAACAGCCGACATGTACAAAGTTCCTCGCATCTGGGCCAGTTGTGATTCTGCAGCAGCAACATCTGCTTGCGCTCGTTCAATCTCAACAGAGAGGTCGGCCTGTGTCTGGAGGGCTTCGGAGTAGTCCTCACCGAGTGCATTCATTTGGTCAACCAGGTTCTCCAGTTGGTCAGCAATAGCGGCGGCTTGACGACGTTTGTCATCGATGGAATCGGCAGACGCTCCCGATGGGCCCACCACAATCCCCAGCAACACCCCGACGAGCAGAATGATGGCGAGAACGGACCTCGAGGATCCCCGGTGGTGGCGGGTTGCGTTCATGACCCTTCTAGGGTACTTGGGCACTTCTCATGCCCCCCGTCGCCCTCTGAGGGCCTTACAGGGCTTGGGAAACAGCCTGTGGGTCTATTCCCACTCGATGGTGCCAGGCGGCTTTGATGTCACGTCATACACCACGCGATTGATGCCAGGGACCTCATTGATAATGCGGTTCGACATCTTCTCCAAGAGGTCGTATGGCAGGCGCGCCCAGTCAGCTGTCATCGCATCGTCACTGGTAACGGCACGAATAATGATGGGGCGCCCGTAGGTGCGTTCATCGCCCATGACGCCAACACTGCGAATGTCGGCGAGCACGGCAAAGGCCTGCCAAATCTCTCGCTCGAGGCCCGCTGCCTTTACTTCGTGGCGCACGATTTCATCGGCGTGTTGCAAGGTAGCCACTTTGTCTGGGGTGACTTCGCCAATGATGCGCACACCAAGACCTGGACCTGGAAATGGTTGACGCCACACGATGTCGTCACTCAGTCCTACTTGTACGCCCACTTTACGAACTTCATCTTTGAATAATGCACGGAGTGGCTCGCATAGTTTGAGTGTCATGTCTTCGGGAAGCCCACCAACATTGTGGTGACTCTTGATGACTGCTGCAGTGCCATCATGGCCACCACTTTCGACAATGTCGGGATACAAAGTTCCCTGCACTAAGAATTTTGCATCAGTAATTCCACCAGTGTGCTCCTCGAAGATTCGAACAAACAATTCGCCAATGGCTTTGCGCTTTGCTTCAGGTTCTGTAATCCCCGCCAGTGCTGCAAAGAATCGCTCGCCCGCATCAACATGAATGAGTTCAATACCCATGCTGCGCCTAAATGTTTCAACTACTTGTTCGCTTTCACCGCGACGCATGAGGCCGGTGTCTACGTACACACACGTGAGTTGAGCCCCGATTGCCTGATGCACAATTGCTGCAGCAACTGAAGAATCAACGCCGCCAGATAATCCACAAATCGCTCGTTCGTGTCCAACTTGTGCACGTATCGCGACAATTTGATCCTCGACAATATTTGCCATTGTCCAGTCTTGCGAACACCCCGCAACGTCAACCAAGAACCGCACCAATAAATCTTGACCACTTGACGTGTGTACAACTTCTGGGTGGTATTGAACGCCATAAATCTTGCGTACATCGTTTTCTATCAATGCATGTGGAGCATCGAGAGTAGAAGCAGTAGTCACAAAACCAGCTGGAGCCTCGCTAACAAAATCAAAATGGCTCATCCACACGTCGTGAACATCGGGGGTGTTGCTGCCGAGCAAAGTGCTTGGTGTCTCTGTTCGTGACAATGTTGCGCGGCCGTACTCTCCACGGCCCCCGCGTGAAACGGTGCCGCCTAACTGTTGAGCCACTAATTGGCACCCGTAACAGATGCCCAGTATCGGAATACCTAATTCATAGATGGCTGGGTCGAGAGTTGGTGCGCCTTCCACATGAACACTCTTTGGACCGCCGGACAAGATGATGGCCTTTGGTTTCTTGGCGGCTACTTCAGAAGCCGTAATGCGATGAGGAACTATTTCTGAGTAAACCTGGGCCTCGCGTACCCGCCGAGCGATGAGTTGTGCGTACTGAGCACCAAAGTCGACTACGAGAACTACGTCGTGCTGGGAGGGATTTGTCGGTGCCATGACCTTCACGACACTAGTGGGCGTGGAACGATAGACCCATGCCCCGTTACACCCGATACGCCTGTGCCGTTCTTCTCACTATCGCCCCCTTCGCAACGTCCCAAGTTCGTGCCGCCGATTCACCCACCGATTCCACAGTTGAGCAAGTCAACATCACCGAACCTTCATACGTGTGGGACTTAGAGAATGATCCGTCTCAATGCATCAGTTCAAACCCACGACCCAACTGCGGAAAAAAGCCAGAACTCTCCGGCGATCGCGGTGGATGGATGCAGTACACCGTCTTTCTGGTGATGTTTGCCGGTGTTGGAGTAATTGGCACCGTACTAATTCGAAATGTCATTCGTCGAGATCGTGCCATTGCAGAACAGATGGAATCATCTGACTAATTAGCGCAGAAAATCTGTCGTTCGCATCACTAGTTCTTGCGGCGCTTCCCATGGCACAAAGTGTCCACAGTTCTCTATGCGGTACGGACCCGCGTGGTTTTCAAAAACCGTAGCTGCCATGAGATCAAAATCTGGATAGATGACGTGATCACTCGTGCCAAACAAGATCAATGTGGGGGTATGAGTGTTTCGGCCGTACAAAGGCCGTTCAGTTCTCTTTGATTCATTGAATGCTGATTCATAGTTGATAAATGAAGCACGAAGTTTTGCCGCATCTTTAAAAGGTTCAACATGCCACTCAATTTCTTCTGCATTAAATGCGCCCGGATGCGCCCACAAGCGAGTGGAATAAAACGTTGCAATGTAGTTAGCACGTTTTTGGGGCGTATCTAATTCATTTGCCAACGCATCTGCATCGGTCCCCTGTCGAATGAAGTAATCCATCACCTCGACTGGCGGGCGGGTGCGCATTCCTGCCATGCGTTCTTTGTCCATTGGTAACGGCGAATTGAACAACACCATTTTTTCTATTCGTTCTGGTGATTGCAGTGCCATTTCTTGAATGACTGGACCACCAAGGTCTCCACCAATCAAGACAACTGACGACAATGACAAGTGTGAGAAAAGCAGGGCCTCCATGTCGTGCGCATGAGTCACCACGTCGTAGAAACCATCAGCACCAAGTGACGAATCGCCAAAACCACGTAAGTCTGGCACAACAACGTTGAAGCCTGCATCAACTAAAGGTTGAACTACTCGCGCAAAGATGCGTTTTGATTCAGGCCATCCGTGGACACACACCAATGTCTTGGCGTTCGACACCAAAGTGCGTTCGTACCAATATGCAATCGAGACCCCATTCAGATGGGCCAGATGTGTTTCGAAATCCACAGTTGGAACGATAGGCCATAGGCCTAGGTCAATTAGCGCACGGACATTAGGTAAAACTCGAGAGCCGACAACATCTCTGAGTATGCAGTTTCGCTACGTTCTGCGCGTGAGGTTTCCCACCATGTAATACGCATCGCCAAAACAGTGAGGAACGCGAGAATTGCTGCGTCGGTCAGAGCGATGTGGCCCAGTCCCCAAACGCTTGCAAATGACTTCCCGGGATTTGTTTGCCAGAACCACAAGAAGTTTGCGCTTGCTTGCTGATTCTGCAAGTACAACGCGAATGGTTCGATTACTTGCGACAACGCAAGCCATGTAAGAAGAATCGGCAAGAACATTGCGCCAGCACGCACGACCATCAGTAGTCGTGGAGTTTCTGCGCGATACGGGAGAATCTGTTCAACGTTGACGTTGGCCCACGTTTCAATGTTTTCACCACGACGTAAATCTTCAACAAAGCGCTTTGCACTTTCGTTCAATGACGTCGTCTGTTTTGAGACGGTGAGCCACTTATCTATGGCATTCACTGCATCTTTATGTGCTGCTTCTGATAACGACATATATTTAATCTTTCTAACGAGTGCAATCTTCGGATAATTGCGGACCACTAAACAACAAGTAAACGACCATGAGGTGAGAGCCTGCACCACCTACTGAGGTTTCTCTGCCGTTAACGCGAACGGAACGTGCGCCAGCCGTACGCATTTCAATTTGACTCAAGAGTGGCGAGCTTTTGCGCAATTGACCAAGAATTGCCTTTGCTCGGCCATCACCTGCGCCAGGACCTTCAGAGCCAGAGAACCCGCCCATCACAATTGCAAAACCTGGTTTAGACGATTCAGGCGCCCAACCGCGATTTGCAATTTCTGCGCCTATCGCCGCTTCAATTTTTTTGCCGCCACTTGCCGGACTTAAATTCGCCGGGACAGGAACACTGAATTCGGCGCAACTGAGTTGGAATACTTTCGGAGCTTCCGCACTCGATGATGGTGAAGACGTGGTGATCACTGCAGAACCAAGACCAACAATCGTTAGTGCCAAGAAAAGGTCGGCATAGATCCAACCAATTCCTTCTTCAGCAGAACTAGCTCTGCGACGAAACCTAGCCATGACAGCCTCGGAGATTACTGTTTGACATTACTCAACCTTACTCGCACGATAAAACACCCACAACTATTGTGAGATTATCTTTCGACGACGACGCAACTGATTTGGAAGAATCACACCGAATGCAACAGCTAAAGCAATTGGAATTGCGATGAGCACTCGCGTCAGTGTCGAACTTCTAGCAACTTCTCCTAGAACAACACCCACTGTAAAACTTGTTGGCTTTCCATCTTTTGACTTCGACACAATGACAATACGGTGTGAACCCTCTGGTGAATTTGGTGGAATTCTGAAATTTCCTGTTACTGAACCATCAGGCCTCACAACTGCCGAGCCCATCAAGACAGGTGTGGAAAAGAGCCATGCCTCGACGGTGCCACCAGGAGTGAAGCCAGACAGTTTTACGCGAACTACATCGCCCGCCTTCAGACGAACGTTTCCATCTGAGTCAAGAGGTAGAGCAGTTCCATTTTCATCTAAGCCACCAATAGTTGCTTTCAATGCTCCGGCGGATACCACCAACTGGTTGTTCTCGCGTGTCACCTTCGATTTTGTTGCAACTCCATCAACTTGCACAGCTGTCTCACCCGTAGCAACGGCGCTGACTTTCGGAGGCCCAAGTGTTGTTGTGGTCGCAGGTGCAACCGTTGTGGTTGTCACCACTGCAGAAGTTGAAAGACGTACCTCAGTTGTGGTTGTTATTGACTGTGCTCGGCGAGCAGCGACGGTTGTCGTGGGTGCAATCGTTGCCAGAGATGCCTGCCCCTGGGCCACTGTCGTGACAGGAGCTTGAATCTCAATCGACAGTGCAGGTGGAGCAGTTGTGGTCGTAGACGTAGTTGTGGTGGGAGCGGCCGTGACCGTAATGGTGACTGCACCAGATGAAGCTGCTGCGTACGTGGCATCAGCAGCCTTCGAAGCAGTCACAGTGCACGTACCAGCAGACGTCACCGACAACACCGCACCACTAAGTGAACAACCTGCAGAACCAGATGACGACACCACATACGAGACAAGACCACTACCCGAACCACCCGAAGTGGAAAGAGTCAACGTAGAACCAGCAATTAGAGCGGTGTCAACAAGAGACAACGCACTCTGTGTGCGCTTTGATGCAGTAATAGTGACTGCACCAGATGAAGCTGCTGCGTACGTGGCATCAGCAGCCTTCGAAGCAGTCACAGTGCACGTACCAGCAGACGTCACCGACAACACCGCACCACTTAACGAACAACCCGCAGAACCAACAGACGACACCACAAACGACACAAGACCACTACCCGAACCACCCGAAGTGGAAAGAGTCAACGTAGAACCGAGCGTCAATGTTGTGTCGACAAGAGACAACGCAGCTTGTGGCAGCGCCGGCCCACCAGAGTTGTCACAAATAGCAATGTAAGCACCCGAAGATTCGCGATTCAAACATGTATTGGTTCCAGAACCACCGTAAAAAATGGACCTTTCGCGATTGTTATTAATGGTGTCATTACCCGAGCCGCCCCAATACCGCGAATCCCACATGTAATTCACCACATCATCGCCTGCACCCGCGAAGAAGAAATCGTGGGATCCAGTTGGATGCGAATCCAACATGTCAATCGTGTTATTCCCAGAGTCACCACAATAAATGTCAGGCGAATTCGCTCGAAGCGTGGGGTTCCAACTAGGACCAGTAGAAATCTGAATTGTCCAGGCGCCAGATGAAACTGCGGAAAGCAAGGCAGCCTCATTAGCAAATTCAGTTTCGGAAAGAATGAATTCTTTCGTGAAGCCAGGCTCATTAATTGATGACACACATTGGTCGAGCAGCGAAGGTGCCGCAGATACATTTTGCGTCGACACCTGAAAAGCAGACGCAAGCGTAAACATCGCGATTGCAATGACGAATTGCTTAAAGGACGGCATGCCTAACTTTACCATGAACAGTCGAAAACTGTTGCACTAGATTGGAATATCTCTAAGCACAACTGAACCGAAACCTCTAAGCAACAACGGCTTTACGACGACGGCGTAATTGGTTTGGAAGAATCACTCCGAAAAGAGCGGCAAAGGCGATCGGAATTGAGATGAGAACCCTCCTAATAGTTGACGTTCTTGTCATTTCTCCCACTTCAACACCGACCGTCAACGTTGTTGCTTTTCCATATGTTGACTTTGCCACTACGACAATCCGATGCGAGCCCTTGGGCGAATTCTTTGGGATTATGAGATCAACCAACACCGAACCATCTGCACTCACGACGGCGGAACCCAACAAAACAGGAGTAGAAAATAGCCACGCTTCAACAGAGCTATTTGGTCTAAACCCGGCCAATTTGATGCGCACAACATCACCAGCACGCAGTCGCACATTGCCGTCTTTATCCAATGACCTTGCAGCCCCGCTTTTATCCAGTCCACCAATTGTTGCTTTCAATGCCCCGGCAGATACAACAAGTTGATTGTTCTCACGCGACACTTGCGATTTTGTTGCAACTCCATCAACTTGAACTGCTGTCTCACCCGTGGCAACAGCGCCGACCTTAGGTGGAGCGATAGTGGACGTGGTAACCGCCACTGTTGTTGTAGAGGCAATGGAATTTGAGGGGCGTACTGAATTTGGTGTTGTTGTCGTCGTCATTGTCAGTGCAATGCGGCCAACAACAGTTGTTGTCGGTGCGATTGTTGCCAGAGATGCCTGACCTTGTGCCACGGTCGTCACCGGAGCTTGAATCTCAATCACCACAACAGGCGCAACAGTTGTAGTGGTTGTAGTCGTCACGGCAGGCGACGCAGACGCTGACACTGTTTTGGATGCTGGCTTATAGTTGGCGCGTGTCACGGAAATGGTGACCGTTGCTGACTCACCAGAAGAAAGTCCAGTCACCAACACATCGTCGTCAGATCGCGACACCGAACCCTTAGACGTTGATAAAGCATACGTGTAACTATCTAGATAATTCGAAATGATAAACGTAAAGCCAGTTGCCGAAGCAACAGGAATAGTGGCTGTTGGCACCACAGAAACATCCAGATCAACAACAACCGAAGTCGCTGCAGACAACACAGCACTCGAAGCACCCAAACTGTTTCTTGCTACTACCGAAAGTTTGATGTACTTACCAATGTCATCATCAGTGAGAAGATACGAGCTCAATGTTGCTGAATCGATATCAGCATATAGGCCGTCGACCCCAGCACGTTTCCACCGATACTCATACGACGACGGTGAACCATTCCACGAACCAGGAGGGTCAGAAGCAGTCAATCTCGAACCTGTTCGAGCGGTTCCAGACACTGTCGGGGCTGTCGAGTTTGATGGTACAGAAGTGTTAGCGAGTGCAGCCACTTCAGCGCCTGTCAGTGCCCTCTTGTAAATCGCAACATCATCAATGAGGCCATTAAAGAATTCACTGCTTGCCGTGCTACCAATGTGGAAGTTTGCAGCAGTCGTGTTGAGCGCACCGGGTGTGTCAGATACCTTCAGCACTCCGTTGAAGTAGATCGATCGAGTCGTGCCGTCGTACGTAGTAACTACATGGGACCACGTGCTTGTTGAAAACGGACACGCACTGGACGAGCAAGAGGTGTCTTTGCCAAACCAGTAGTGTTTGATGCCGCCGTAGATGCCTTCCATGCGAAGAGCATTAAATCTTTTTAGGTCGCGGAGTCCCCAGGATATGAACCCACCCGAGTTGACCACCGCTGGCTTAAACCACAATGACTGCGAGTACGGGGAGTTGCCGATGGGGAGATACGCCGGACTCGACAGGTCGTACACCGACTGACTTTGGCCATTCACCGAAAGAGCACCACCGAACTTTCCGTTGACTGAATACGAGGCGCCATTGCCTTTCGTCAGTGTTGAGCCACCGACATCTGGAACATTGAAGTTTGTCGATGAATCGAATGACCAATACGCGGCAACATCCGCAAGAGTGGAGCCTGCGGGAGGGGTAGCCGATACTTCCGAAACCACAGACACAAGCGACCCAAACGACAACGCAACTGCCACAGCAGTCAAATGCCTCAAGCAATTCGTAAACGGAATTTTCTCCATGGGTTTCTCCCATCGAAAATTCCAATAGTCGCAGGATACTACGAGATATCGCGTAGCGATCCGTTCCTTCCTTCCGTTAGTACACGCGCAATCAGTAGTGGAAAAGCCCTCTGCCAAGAGGAGATCCCATATCCTCTCGTTCCTAACATCAACAGTCGGAAACTGTTACCATCAGAATTGCAGATTCTCAATGAACTGCCGATGAACAGTCGTTCTATAGGAATAAGGTTTACGCGTGCCAGCGAAGAAGCCAGCAGCAAAAAAGCCCGCGGCCAAGCGGAGATCCCCCATTTCCCGGGCCGAGGGTGAGCAACGCCTGATTCAGGCCGCCAAGCAACTCATTCAGGAAAAGCCGTTCTCCGAAGTGGGAGTCCGCGATATCGCAGCCCTTGCGGATGTGAACCACGGTTTTGTCCACACATGGTTTGGTGGGAAAAACGAACTGCTACTTGCTGTTGTGAAGCAACAATTCCTCACATTGGCAAAAGGGGTTCAAGATGCCGTGCCAGGAACGCCAGCCATCAATTTCTTTGACCCAGACGTGATATCAATTGTGCGCCTCGTCCTTTGGCTCGACCTTGAGGGAGTTGAAACCGGCTCACTGTTTGACAACATGCCAATTCTGGACGCCCTCACCACTCGCTATATAGAAGTGGAACACATCGATCCATCTATTGCCCGCGAAGCCGCCATCCAAGCCATTTCTATTGGCCTCGGCGCTGGCACCTTTGCCCCCATCTTGGGAATGAACGACATGAAAGACATTGCCCCTGTGATGCAGTTGTGGCGTCGTGTCGTCGGGTTGTTGGCCAAGTATCCCGAGGCGTAGCCAATAGGCATTCGAACTACTGGATTGTTTGGCGCCTCCTGCGGCGCGTCGCTGCAGGAATGAAGATTCCTGCGAAGCCAGCGAGAGCGAGGGGTATGGCAATAAGTAAGCGAGACAGTAGTGACGTTGTATCGATTGCCCCCACTGCAATTCCGAGACCAATAATGACAGCCTGACCTTGATCATTTTGACCGTCGAGAACAATTCGATGGTCACCAGATTCAAGTGCTCTCGGAAGATCAAATGCCCCCGAGATTGCACCCGATGCAGACGCTTCAACAGTTCCGAGTCGCATAGGAGTGGAATACATCCACACCTCAACATCTTCACCAGCGTTGTATCCCTTTGCTTCAATAACAATCTTGTCGTCTGGGTTTAGCCGAAGGTTTCCGTCTTCATCAAGCGACACCACTTCTCCATCTGGTGTGAGACCTGAGAAGATGGCAGACACACCAGCGGCGACGGCGGTCACTCTGTTGCTACTGCGACTCAACGAAACGGAAACAATCTCGCCGTCAACGAGTGCACCTGCTTCACCAGTTGTCACTTTTGGTACAGAAGGTGCTGGAAATGTGGTGCTTGTCGTGGATGTCGTGGAGACGGATGGTTGCATCGGCTGAACAGTCGTGGCCGTGCCACTCTTATTTTGAGAATCATCAGAGTTTCCACCGGTTGAACCACTTTCGTTTGATGTGACCATCGTGGTGCTTGACGACAATGGAGCAGTTGTGGCTGAGTTGGAGGGAATTGTCGAAGTTGACCCACCAGCCGCAATCACAAAAACAACGTCTGCGGTTCCCTGCAAGTAAGTGCTGGTTGCTGCTGCTGTTGCACGAACGGTGCAACTACCTGCAGTCGAAAATGTGAGGACACCCGTTGTTGATGCAACTGAACACCCCGTTGAACCAGCGCTCACCACCGAGTAAGACAACGTGCCGTTACCGTTCGTGCTCGCCAACGAACTTGGAGTTCGTGGAGAGTCGCTCACCAACAACGAAGTCGTGGGCGACCATGTCACTGTTTGGGGAGACTGAACAATCGGAGACGAGTACTTCACTAGGAAAGGGAAACTCGACGCACCACTCGCGACTTTGTCACCACTTGAGTTAGCACCACCAATACCGTTGCCGGCGAAGTCGATTGAACCTGCAAAAAGGTCACCAATATGAATCGTTGAACCGTCAGGTGAAACATCTATTCCACCGAGGAATCCTCCGTCAGCACTTGTTCCGCCTCCGCGCAGTGCCCATTCGAACGATCCAGACGTCGCGTACTTCGCCGTGAACACATCGGTTCCGCCTGCGGAAACGAGGTCACCATCACCGCCTGCACCATCACCAGCAAAATCGACTGTGCCGTTGAACGCCCCCGTGATGTAATAGTTGCCAGCAGAATCAACATCTCCATCAACTGGGTTCTCATCGCCCGTTGAGCCATAACGTTTTGACCACACAAGAGCCCCGGAACTTGAGTATTTCGCCACCATCGCGTCGTTTCCTCCCGCAGAGACCAGGTCATCTGCTGCGTTGGCACCACCAATTCCATCTCCAGCACTATCCATCGTCAGTTTGAAATATGCCGTCACCATCACGCTGTTGCTCGAGCCAATACTGATGTCAGCGCCCCAGTCATAGCCCGTTGAACCGACCGACTTCGTCCACGTGAGTGCACCTGAAGGGGTGTACTTAGCAATGTACGCGTCGTAGCTACCCCTGCCGGCAACGTCACCAGCTCCACCGATTCCATCTCCACCAAAGTCGGTCACGCCGGAAGCTGAGTTACCAATCACAAGAACATTGTTCGATGAATCTGTCGTGATTTCTTGTGGCCATTCGGTGCTGGTTCCCCCAATTCGATTTGCCCACTGATAGACGCCCGCAGAGTTGTACTTCACAACTGCGGCATCTGCTGTGCCGCCCATACTCACAAGATCGCCCACTCCACCAATTCCGTCTTGTCCAAAGTCGGCAGTACCTGTAAACGGCACATGAAGATAGACGTTCTGTAAAGAGTCAGTGGACACTGCGCCTTGCCATCCAGAATCATTTCCCGTTCCACCTGCTCTCACCGCCCACACAAAGTTGCCAGCAGCTGAGTATTTGGCCGTAAACAAATCATTGGCGCCAAGACTCACGAGGTCGCCTGAACCTCCAATTCCGTCACCGGCGAAATCCACAGTTCCAGAAAATGACCCAGCAACAACAACGTTGTCGTTTGCGTCAACGGTGACTCCCGTCGTCAATTCAGAACCTGAGCTACTGAAGTGCTTCACCCACTGCAGAACGCCGTTCGAGTTGTACTGGGCAAGGTACGCGTCTTGAGAAGTGGTGACCACATCACCGAAAGAGTTTGCACCACCAATTCCGTTACCAGCGAAATCCAAAGTTCCGCCAAGCCATCCCGTGATGTACGAGTTGCCATTGGAGTCAACAGCAACAGCGTTCACAGGGGCATTCGAAGAACCTGTACCGTCTCCACCAGCAATCCACGAAAAGGTTGGAGCGGTTGATGCTGCGCTCACGGGTGAATGGGTGGCTGTCATAGCGATGAAGGGGGCGGTCACAACCGCCACTGTCAGGATTTTTGACCAGAAATTGGCCCGAATTGTCGTCACATTTTTCATGTTGCGCGTAACTTTCGTGAAAGGAATAGAGCTACCTTAACCCAACAGTCAATAACTGTCCGAATCTTGGTACAGCACGAGGTAGCACCAAGGTTGTTGAGCAAGTACACGCCCGCATAGCCTGACTAGTGCTGGGCTCCCCGTTCAGCGCATACACAAAACACCCCTTGCAGGGTTTGGGTGAAAGTCCCGACCGGCGGTATAGCCCGCGAACCCTCGTACTTCGGTGCGAGGGCCGACTCAGTGAGATTCTGAGGCCGACGGTAACAGTCCGGATGGGAGCAAGGACACAACATGACTAACCACGAGGCGCTCATGCGCCGTGCCATGCATATGGCTGAGACCGCGCGCATACATGCGCGACCTAATCCATGGGTGGGTGCTGTCGTTGTGTGTGTTGATGGAACTGTGTACGAAGGTGCCACGCAACCACCAGGTGGCCCGCACGCTGAAATTGTTGCGTTGAATTCTGCTCGTGAAGCTGGCGCTGATGTTCGTGGTGCCACCTTGTATTCCACACTTGAACCGTGTTCGCATACTGGTCGCACTGGCCCGTGCACTGAAGCAATTATCTCCGCAGGAATTACATGTGTTGTTTCTGCAATTTCTGATCCTGATGAACACGTTGCCGGCAGTGGATTTGATGCATTACGCGCAGCAGGCGTTGAAGTCATCACAGATGTGTTGGCCGACGACGTTTCTGAACAACTTGCGCCGTACTTACATCATCGTCGCACGGGTCGTGCGTTTGTGATGCTGAAGATGGCAACCACTCTTGATGCGCGCACTGCAATACCGAACGGACCGCGTTGGATTACAGGCGAAGAGGCACGAGTGCGCGTGCATCAGTTGCGCGCAGAGAGCGACGCCATCGTTGTTGGCTCTGGAACTATTCCAGCAGATGACCCAGAACTCACCGTTCGCCATGTTGAAGGAAAGTCTCCTCGCCGCATTGTGTTGTCGCGCAGTGGCTCAGTACATGCAACAGCAAAAGTGCAACCGTGTGAAGTGTGGAGTGGTTCACTCGACGCCCTTCTTGATTCGCTTGGCAGCGAAGGCGTGATCCAGTTAATGGTGGAAGGTGGGGCAACAATTGCGACTGCATTCCACGAACAACACCTCATCAATCGTTATGTCTTCCACATTGCTCCAATAGTGAGTGGAAGCGACAACGCACCCGGAGTATTTGCCGGAGACGAACCACTGCCCCTCACCGATTGCCATCTGGTATCGGCCACTGCGCTTGGCGCAGATCTAGAGATCGTTATGAAACCCATACGAAAGAAAGTAGAAGCATCATGAGTGACTCCCCACTTGCACCTATTGAAGATGTCATCGCAGCAATGGCTCGCGGTGAAATTGTCGTCATGGTGGACGACGAAGACCGTGAGAACGAAGGCGACTTCATCATGGCAGCCGAGTTTGCCACCGCTGAAAAACTTGCATTCATTGTGCGCTACTCCACTGGCGTTGTGTGTGCACCACTGACCGATGAACGTTGTGATGAATTGCGTCTGCCTCTCATGGTGGAACAAAACACCGAGAGCCAGCGCACTGCGTTCACCGACACGGTCGACCTTATTGAGGGAACAAGCACTGGAATTAGTGCAGCAGACCGCGCAGCAACATTGCGCGCACTCGCAGACCCCAGTTTGTCATTCCAATCATTTGCACGCCCTGGTCATATATTCCCCTTGCGTGCACGTAATGGTGGAGTACTGAAGCGCGCGGGCCACACCGAAGCTGGTGTTGACCTTGCACGTTTGGCAGGTTGTGAACCAGCAGCCATCATTTGTGAAATTCAAAACGATGACGGCACCATGATGCGCCTTCCTGGTCTGCGCAAGTTCTGTGCTGAACACAACTTGTTGTTGTCATCCATTGCACAACTCATTGAATATCGACGCCACAATGAGCGTCTCGTTGAACGCATGGGCGAAGCAACAGTTCCTACTGAATTTGGTGCTTTCACATGCGTTGCGTACAAGAGCACTATCGACAACATCGAACACCTCGCATTTGTGAAGGGTGACGTCACAGGTGACGCGCCAATCCTCGTGCGTGTACACAGCGAGTGCCTCACTGGAGACGTTTTCGGATCACGTCGATGTGATTGTGGACCACAGTTGGCAACAGCCATGCAAATGGTGGACGAAGCCGGCGCAGGCGTCATTGTGTACCTCCGCGGGCATGAAGGTCGCGGTATTGGCATCGGACACAAGATTCGTGCGTACTCGTTGCAAGATGAAGGCTTCGACACGGTTGACGCAAATACTGAACTTGGCCTGCCCGTCGATAGTCGCGAATACGGAATTGGCGCACAGATTCTTGCCGACCTCGGCGTGCGTCAGTTACGCCTCATGACTAACAACCCAGCGAAATACGGCGGCCTTGGTGGCTACGGCTTATCTGTTGTGGAACGCGTTGCGCTCAACACTGTGCCCACACCAGAGAACGAAGTGTATTTGCGCACGAAGCGTGAACGCATGGGGCACCATATTGATATGCACGATGGCAAAGGAGAAGGAAAATGACACGAGCCGGATCTAGCGGGGCAGTTCCTGAACTACATGGTGAAGGATTACGTATTGGAATTGTCTCAGCGCGTTTCAACGACCACATTGTCACCAACTTGCGTGATGGTGCACTACGCGGGTTAGAGCGTTGCGGAGTACGCGACAACGACATCGTCGAGCACTGGGTACCAGGCGCATTCGAAGTGCCTCTTGCTGCCAAAGTTCTGGCACAAAGCGGAACAGTCGATGCAATCATTTGTCTGGGCACCGTTATTCGAGGCGACACGCCTCATTTTGAGTATGTCTGCGAAGCCTCTACACACGGAATCCTTGATGCCCAAATGACCACTGGCGTGCCCGTCATGTTTGGAGTGTTGACGTTGAACACCGAACAACAAGCAATCGATCGCAGTGGCCCAGGAATTGATAACAAAGGTGACGAAGCTGCAATGGGCGCCGTAGAGATGGCACTTCTTATCAAGAAACTTCGCAACTAAATAGTTCCCACTGACGTAGTCCTTCGCACACAAGTATGCGAAGGAGGTTCGCATGGCTTTCATGTGTTCACTCGTTGCCACTGCGGGATTATCGGTGGCCCTCTTCTCCCCGCCATCGCCACGGGCCCAAATCGATACATACGTCTTTCGTACACCGCTTGCAACTTTCATCAGCATTGCCGATTCGCCCGCACATGACACACGTCTCGACTGGAGTTCAGATGGTTGTTCAGCACCCATCATTCAAAGCACCGGAAGAACTTTTGATTTTCACAATGCGTGTCGCAGGCATGATTTTGCCTACAGAAACTATTCACGTCTCGACAATGGAGCGAGATGGGCTCCTTCGTTGCGAGCACGAGTTGACGCAGTATTTCTGAAAGACATGCGGGCAGACTGTGCTCGTCGACCGCGAGTAGTGCGAGCGTCATGCACATTGTGGGCTACAACGTTCCATCGGTTCGTGCGAACCTATGCGGGCCCTTAATGCTGTGCGGTCACCACGCTGAGCAACTGATACAACAGGCGACCAGTAGCACCCCAGATTGTTTCATCGTCTAACTCAAAGAAGTGAAGATTGATATCACCCCGGGGAGTTGACCACCATTCACTTCTATATGTATCTGGTCGAGTCAATTCAATAAGTGGAACTGTGAACACTCGTGCCACCTCACCAACATCGCCTTCAAGAAATGGCTCGCCATCAATGCGCGCTAACACGGGCGTGATGTGGCTGTTACTGACGAATGTTGTGATTGGTTGCATGGTGCCCAACACATTGACCATCTGTATCGGAAGAGCAACCTCTTCGTATGCCTCACGAATTGCGGTGTGGTGAGGAAGCTCGCCTTCTTCCATACGCCCACCAGGGAAAGACACTTCTCCAGCATGGCTACGCAAATGATCTGCCCGACGAGTGAGCAAGACAGAAGGAACTTTGTTCACCAACATCAACGGAACAAGAACAGCAGCTGCACGCGCTTCGGCAACCCACTCTTGATTGAGTTCTTCATTGGGCTGCACGGTTCCGTTCGCATGCACGACAAGACGACGTTCTATTTCGTCAATATCGTGAAGGACTGAAAGGTCGAGCGATTGCCAGTGTGGCGCATCGCCGAAACGCCAATCATCTGGACGCGGAATGTGCTGAGCACCACCGCGGCGATGGGTCACGATTCAGTTGGCGTCCACCCAGACGCCTTCAACTGTGCAAGCACTTCTGCCATGCCAGCGGTTTTGAGATTGGCAAGAATGCGTCCAGGCATCTCTTCACCTTTTTCCCATAATTCCCAAGCTGCAATCAACTTATTTAGATCTGCTACGGGTCGTTCGAATGCCATACCCAAAGCGTACCGAGATGAACACCTCTGCCACCCCAGTCAAGATAAGTGTTGCGCGATTCGTCATGTCCAGACTTCCAAGAAATGCAACGACGATGGTACCCAGACCAAGGAAAATGCCTAGGGCGCGATGCGTTCCCGTATTGAAAACACGAAACGCAGATAGTGGCCCATCGAACAGAGCCGCATTGAGTAGCACTGCGCCAGCAACTAGGGCCGGCGCAATCGGGTCTACAGCGCGAGATGCATACGAGGCCAGCATCAGAGCGACTGCGTATTCAAGTAATTGAAAGACCCACACTCCGGTCCAACGTTTCTGCATGCCTACACCGTAGGCGTAGAAAGATTGATGGCCCGGACCATTCGGTCCGGGCCATCAACGGGAGGCTCTGGGTACAACCGACCCAAGGATGTGTTTATTCCGAATTCGGAATTACATCATCCCCATGCCGCCAGGCATTCCGCCGCCGCCCATGGCAGCTGCGTTCTTGTCTGGCTTATCGGCGACGAGACATTCTGTGGTCATGACGAGCGCAGCGATGGATGCGGCATTTTGCAATGCAGCACGTGTCACTTTTGCTGGGTCGATGATGCCCGCAGCTACAAGGTCGACGTATTCGCCCGTTGCAGCGTTGAGGCCCATAGAACCTTTTTCTGATTCGACTCGCTGAACAACAACTGAACCTTCCATGCCGGCATTGTCTGCGATGGCTTTGGCCGGAGCGACCAATGCTTCATACACAGTGCGAGCACCAGTTGCTTCATCGCCAGTGAGGCCTTCAACAACTTTGAGTACTGCAGGACGGCTACGAAGGAGTGCGGTACCACCACCGGCAACAACACCTTCTTCGATAGCGGCACGTGTTGCAGACACTGCGTCTTCAATACGGTGCTTCTTTTCCTTCAGTTCAACTTCAGTAGCAGCACCCACCTTGATAACAGCAACGCCGCCAGCAAGCTTGGCGAGACGCTCTTGGAGCTTCTCGCGATCCCAATCGGAATCAGTGTTGTCGATCTCTGTCTTAATCTGGTTGATGCGTCCGACAACTTCTGCCTTCTCGCCCGCTCCATCGACAATGGTTGTTGCGTCTTTGGTGATGATGACACGCTTTGCACGACCCAAAAGATCGAGTGTTACGTTCTCCAACTTCAGACCAATTTCTTCGCTGATGACTTGACCACCAGTAAGAACAGCCATGTCTTGCAACATTGCCTTACGACGATCACCAAATCCAGGAGCTTTTACAGCCGTGGAGTTGAATGTTCCGCGAATCTTGTTGACAACAAGAGTTGCCAATGCTTC
>SXGQ01142278.1_pt1 | contig 43997 bp, 43 predicted proteins | sample 3178371 | NCBI WGS metagenome assembly SXGQ01 (sample SAMN11356859, study PRJNA531348) | freshwater metagenome | isolation source: freshwater sample F1-20 | place: China: Fuxian Lake, Yuxi | collected 2017-12-25
ATAAACCTTTAATGGCAAAAAGTGTGTGTCTTATGCCAGAAAAACAAGGTATCAATTTAGAGTACGCATTTAATCTGCCTATTTATGGTATATGTTCCGATTACGTAGGTGCTATTGACTATTTTAGAAAAAGATAGTATACTACTAAATAGATAACCTGCTAAAACTTAGTGGGTCAATAAAGAAAGGAAAAATATGAAAGCACTTTTAACTGCTGTAGTATTTGTATTGGCTTTATTTTCAATGCAAACAATGGCATCTACTCTGCCAACACTCAGAGAATTATCAGAAGCATCAACCGCACCAAAAGATTCAAGTAAAGCAGATTTATATTGGATGGCAATGAACATCTATCACGAAGCAGGCAATCAACCACTTATTGGCAAGATTGCAGTCGGCGTAGTGACACTAAACAGACTGAAAGACAAACGTTATCCGAAAAACATTCGTGATGTTGTCACGGAACCATTTCAGTTTTCTTGGTACAATACCAAAGAAGCAAACACACCACCAGCTAACAACAGTCGTTGGAAAGAATCATATGAAGTGGCAAAACTTCTGTTGACAAAAGCAATAGGTAGTGATATAATTAAACTCTTAGAAGGTGCTACACACTTTCATGCAATTGATGTTAAACCAGCGTGGATTAACAAAGTGCATAGAATTGCTCAAATTGAGGGGCATATTTTTTATAGATTGTAATTAAAGGAAATTTTGAAATGAATATTATGAAGACTGAAATTAAGATGAGAACACATCAGCGTAAGAATGGATATCCATCTTACTACTATGCATCAGAAAGCGAAATACACAATGTAAATTTTCGTTCAGCAAAACCAGCAAAGGTGCAAACACAATTTGGCTACTACAAAAACGGTAGAATTACATCAGTACGATTCTATGAATCTTAAAATTTTGACTCAGAAAGAATTTGAATCTGAGATCAAGAAGATTCAATTTGACAAGCATCCAATTACGATGATTGATGCTATCTTAGAGTATTGCACAATTAAAAATGTTGAAGTTGAGACTGCCGCATCTTTAATTACACCTCGCATGAAGTCTGCTATTGAAGGTGAAGCAATGAAATTAAAGATGATTGCACAAAAAGCTAGGTTGCCAATTGAGGTAGATGATTGATGAAAATGGATGCTATAGACGCATACAAAGTTTACTTAGGAGTTAAAAATCATTTTACGTTAGATAGCTACGATTGGTTCAAATACAATAAGAAAGTTAATGTCACATACGATTCTTTTTTAAGACGCAAAGACAAAATCTTTTTTGCTAAACTTGGCAATCGTAAAGATGCTTACTTAGAAGAATTTTTAGTTTCTAATTTTCTATACGACACTAAAATGTGGGTCGGTGAACTTCTGTCTGAAGAGTGTGAAGAACGCTACAAAGAATGGAAAAATAAACAAGAATCTTTGACATATGTATTTAAGAATGAGATGGATTTTATTTCTGGTTGGAAGCCAGATGAATTGAATGAATTTTTTGATATTAAAAGTGGAGATCATCCACCAATTATTAAAAAATATTTAAGAAAAGAAATCAGCATTGAAACACTTGCAATATTAAATTCGCTATTGCATTTTATCAAAAGGTATGATACAATGATACATGATCCAATCTACAAAGAGGTAAGCAAACTATGCAAAAAGTACCAGCCCTTTTTAAATTACGATACGGCACGGATGAAAAAGTCACTCAGAGAACTAGTAGTGGCGTAGTGGCAGTAATGCGTAAACCCAAGAAGGTTTGCCGCCTATTGACACAAAAAGAGAATTGTGATAGACTATATACTATAGTAGATTATGATAAAAGTGGACAAGCAAAACATACATTTAATACTTAACATACGAGGAATATACTAATATGGCATCAGCATCATTTGCAGACTTAAAAAAGTCACGCATCAAAGATTTAGAAAAACTCACAGACGCAGTTTCTAAACTCAGCAACAAAGAAGAAGGTAAGAAGTCTTATGAAGACACCCGATTCTGGAAACCCACAGTAGACAAAGCAGGCAACGGATTTGCAACGATTCGTTTTCTTCCCGCACCAGCAGGTGAAGATGTACCTTGGGTTCAAGTATTTAAACACGCATTTCAGGGTCCTGGCGGCTGGTACATTGAAAATTCGTTGACTACACTCAACAAGAAAGATCCTGTGTCTGAACACAATAGCATTCTCTGGAACTCTGGTTCTGATGCTAATAAAGAAATTGCACGTAAACAAAAGCGCAAGTTAGAGTACACAGCAAACATTTACGTCATTAAAGATTCAGCAAATCCTGACAATGACGGAACAGTTAAATTATTTAAATTCGGTAAGAAAATTTTTGACAAGTTAAATGAATTAATGAATCCTGAATTTGAAGACGAAACTCCTGTTAATCCATTTGATCTTTGGGAAGGTGCAAACTTTAAGTTGAAGATTCGCAAAGTCGAAGGCTATCAGAATTATGATAAGTCTGAGTTTGAATCACCAGCACCATTGTCTGGTGATGAAGATGATTTAGAGCGTATTTGGAAACAAGAGTACAACTTGTCTGAGTTCTTAGATGAGAAAAACTTCAAGGCTTATGATGAGTTGAAAGCACGTTTGAACAAAGTGCTTGGGCTTGATGACGGTTCTTCTTCTGGAAACAGCGCATATACTCCTAGAGCCAGTGTGATGCAAGAATCAAAACCAGCGCCAGCACCTGCTAAGAAAACTACAGTTGCAGATTCAGTTGTTGATGATGACGAAGACTTAAGTTATTTTGAGAAGTTGGCTGAAGATTAATATTTCGTAATCTCCTTTGTGACTTGACGGGGAAGCAGTAAAATGTTTCCCCTTTTTTATGGCGGTATTCCAGCGTTCATGGCCGTGTCGGTAAGAGGATTTATAGCCGAAGACAACAAACTTGTGTAAGTTATATTTTGAGATTGATCTGTAGTTGTAGAACTGTTGTCTGCTATAGTATTAACAGTTACACCTTTGCTTGCTGAACCGGCTGCGGCTTCGGCAGAATTAGCGATAACAGTTGCCGAGACTGTTGATTTTGCTGGTGTCACAAGGTCTGCTATATTAAGTCCACCACTCTTGTCTACATCATATATTGGCTTACCATCTTTATCTAACATCAATACATTAGGTGTATATTCCTTTACCTGGTACTTGGTACCCATTCCATATTCATCTACACTCTCACGATCTACCAAAGTAAATGGTGCTTCAACATATTTGCCTTCTTTTTGACTATACACTTGAGGGGCTGTGGTGATGGTGCCTTGATCGCCTTCATTTACTGTCTGTTCTTCAATTTTTTTATTAAATTTATAATCAGCCAGCATCTTGTCTTGTTCTACGGTACCAAATACACCAGCAGAAACAGAGGTGTCAATTTTAGATTTTAATGATGATGCTAACTCATTACCGATCTGTGCATATGTCAATTTATTTAAATCAGTTACGGCTTTATCAACTTGTGTTGATTTGGTCACATAAGCACGTTTAAATATATCTGCAACAAACTTTATAATAGTTGATGCGGCAGTAGAACTATTAAATGTGTTATCTAGTTTACCCAACCCAACAAATTGCTTTGAGTTTTTTGGGTCGCCAGAGTCTGCATGAAATTTTATGCCATCATTTTCAATGGTGACCATAATAAATTCAAATGGAGATTTTTCTTTCGTTTCTACTTCAGCACTCTTTGTTGCATTAAATCCAACGTTGAGTAAAGAATCAGAGGTCGGTTGCCATTCTTTTGGTGGCGTATCGTAACCAACGTCTATGTTTGAAAATGTCTTAGCATTAATGTCATTATTGTCTAGAACACGAATTATTCTTGACATTACAGGTTTGGGTTTACGTTTCCTCTTAAACAGTTTATATATTACTAAAGCCGCAAGCACGTATGGCGCGGCCGTGCCAAGCGTAGACAAAGTGCTACCGGCTGCGGATCCACCTGCATAACTACCATAGCCAAGTGCGAGATTTCCAGCACTGGCTGCGGCCGCTGTTTCTGCCGCTAATGCGGCTGATGCGGCTGTTGAGGCCGCACCACCTGCGGCGGCCGCACCACCTGCATAAGATGAAATACCCAATGCTTCCATTCCAGCGGCCGAAATGTTGGCCGCTGTTGGTGCGGCTGATGTACCAAATATACTTGGAAACGCGGCTTTAGCGCCAGATATAGCTGTACTGGCGTAATTGATAATGCTACTACCTGCTTCAGTTCCTTTAATTGCGTTGAATGCATATTCACCACCGATTGATAATCCTTTATTAACTGCCGCACTAGCAAGTAGTTGCATGTAAGGATTTTTAATACCTAATTTCTTAACAACTTTTTGTGTGAGAGCCGCTTTACCAAAATCAAGTGCCATATTGCCGACTTCAGCAAAAGCACCCATCATTCCTTTGTCACCAGGGTTAACACCAAGTAGTTTATTAAAGAATCCACCAGCAGATGATCCACTTCCTGTTCCACGTTGCGAAAGTATTTCGTTAGTTTTTACTTGTTGTTCGTATTGCGAATCACTAATTACTCGTTGTAGTTCTGCTCTCTCATCTGCTGTTTTTAGATCCATTGAGAAATCTTTTTTCGCTTGAATTTCTCTTTCTTTTGCAAGATTTATTTGTTGGGTTAATAATCTAATTTGTTCAGTAGATTCGGGGCTACCTGCTCTGACTGAAAGTCTACCCGCATCATCATATGCAAATGCTGGATTAGCGGCAAGTGCCCTTTGTGCTTGACCAAGATTTAAGTTTCCTAGACTACCGCCACCTTGACCAACCATGCTAGAACCTGACGATGGTCCAACCATGTTAGAAGGCAGGCCTCCGTACTGACCACCATAACCACCGAACGCACCCATCTGTCTCATTCGTGGGTCCATGTTAGCCATACTGGATGGTGTAGTTCCTAACGCATTATCAATAGGTCCCATGATACCAGCACCCAACACATTCGCCATGTAACCAATGCCGTCAGCGGGTGACGCAAATCCATATTTTGCAAATATAGTTTCTGGACCAAGTGCAACTTTTCCTCCGCTCATGCCGTATATTATTTGTTCAAGTGCAGTTACTTTGCCTGCTTTAGTTCCTTTAGCAAGATTACCTAAAATCTGCCCACCAAGAATATTTGCTTGGTCGGTATTCATACCCATTGAACCAAAGATACCTTTTGCTACAGACCTAGCACCAACTTCCATGTAACCAGTTGCGGCTTTGCTAAAGATTTGTCCAAATGCAGGACCATAAGCCTTACCAAATATTGATGTTCCGAGTTTAGTAAGTTGTGGCGTCAGACCCAACATCTTGTTGAGTTGTTCACCTCTGTACATTTGCCCAGATGCTGTTTGTTGACTTACATTTTTATATCCACCTGGATACAATGCTTTCATCAACGAACCAGAGATTGTCTTTGTTAGTTGTTTTTGTAAAGAGTCTCTAAATTGTTTATTTGCTTCTGCGAGTAATTGATCAGGCGATTTGAATTTGCCTCTAGACATTGTAATTCTATTACTCTTAACTTCTTTAGCAGTAATAAAAGTATTATTTCTGATTCCAGTTAATTCTTTTATAACTCTTTGATTATTTGCATCGGTTTCTTTTTGTGTGTAATATCCTGAGCCAGACGCTTTTCTAATTTCAGCGTCCACTTGGGCTGAGGTCATTTGTGATGGGCTGTTTACTCCTGCGCCAGCATAGGCTCCAGCTACACGACCATCACCCATTTCAATTAACGGAGTTGATGACAACGAAGGTATAGTAACTCTTTTTGCTTGTAAAGCAGAACCGTTGGCGCCAACTTCTCCAGAATCTGCTTTACCGGGTTTTGGTATTTCAGCTTCACGATCTACTTTAGTTAATTTTGCTTTTTGCCCTAGTTGTATAAAGTCTCTAGGGTTTTTTGATACGCTCTTTAAACGAATTTCAAAGTGTAAATGTGGACCAGAAGAATGTCCAGATGACCCAACATATCCAATCACAGTTCCTGCTGTTACTCTTGTTCCGGGTTGTGCATTTGACAGTAACAAATGTGCATAAAATGTTGTGTATCCGTTTCCGTGATCCATCATCACAAAATTACCTGCTCTACCGTTATCATTACTATTTACAGTAATTAAACCATCTGCGGCCGCAACAACTGGCGCACCTTGATATAATGCTAGATCAACACCTTTGTGTGTATAATTCTGTTTATATTTTGGTGGTCCTCTTTGTTCGTCATGTTCACTAGTTACAGTATATGATTGTGTTAATGGAACTCTCCACTTTAAACTTGAAGTTTCGTTTCCACCAGAAGTTTCGGCTTTACCGACAGGTGCATTTGCCGATTGACTATCTCTTGCCGCATTGTATGTGCCTTGAGTTTGAGGACCACTACTTGGTGCAGTGCTTGGTCCACGACCTGGGCTTGCGGCAGCCGCACCTGCGCCTCCGCCGAGTGCAAGAGAACCAGCTGTGCCAGGATTTCTTGAAAATAATTTGCTAAGGGCTGATACACCTAGAACTGGGAGAAGAAGTAATTTTGCAAAACCTTTTAACAAACTAACAATGAAACCATCACCTTCTTCTTGGACAATTGCTTCACCTCCACCACCTCTACCTCCACCAAGCCCCGAATTTTTAATTGCATCAATGAGTGCTTTGTTTTGTTGCGCTCGTTCTCTAGCTTCTTCTTCTCCAAACATCTGTCTATATTTTTCAGCTTGTACAGACACTCTATCAGCACGGGCTGAAAAAGTAGTATTGGCATTAATCTGTGCCAACTGTTGAATCATTTGTGCAAATGGATTTCCTGTGATTGAAGATTTTGTTGAAGATCCGCCAGGCATATCTGTGGCTGGTTGGTTTGCATCTTTACGCAAGGATGAAAGTGCGCCATAACCAGCAGTCAGTAACGGCACCTCAGAAAGCATTGCACCTTTGAGACCAGATCCAAAACCGCTAACAATACCTCCAGCAGTTTGCTTGAGTGTATTCATCGCCGCGGCTTTATATCCTACTGTTTCTGCGGCCGCACCCGTTGCTCGGGCTGTAGCACCGCCTGCGCCAGTTGCGGCACGTGCAAGACCTCCAAGTATTCCTAGTCCTAGTGGCGCTGGCATTTTAATTATCCTCTGTCAAACACAGAGTCTGGATCGGCTTCAGCAAATCTTGCCGCTTTACCACCCATTGGTTTTGACATCCCCATTGAGTTGCTTCCTATACTTGATGGGGCGCTATTAAATGAAGATGACATTCCCATTCCCATTGACCCATGAGAACCATATGTTGTTGTGACGCTTTGGCCAACGGGTTGCATTCCACCATTGTTTGCGCCTGCTAGTTTTTCTTGTGTACGACCAAATGCGGCAACACCAATAATAGCACCCATAGAAAGATGAAATAAACCTGCGCCTTGCAGAGTAATTGGTTGCCATGCAGTCACAGGCTGTTTCAATGATGCTTGTAGAATAGACCACAAAATCGGAAATATAATAAAGTCAGTAACGCATGTTCCCATGTAAATCCAACCCATCATTGGACGCCATTTGGCGTTCATCCAATCTTCTTTTTTCTTCTCGCTATCACTTAATTTACTATATTCTTTTTGCGTAGCCATTAATATTAACCCCTTCTTTGCGCTTGATTTTGCTGTTGTATTCTGTCATTTTCTTCTTCTATATGCTGACTTAATAACATTATGTAAATATCACGCTCAAAAGGAATCATATTTTCCAAATCATCCAGACTGTATTTATGATGTTGCATTAAAGCAAAATTAGTTTTATAATAGTTGATTAGACTATCATGCCCCATCACAATGCGAAAAAATTTCCCATTCCCTCCAATGTAACTTCATCTTCACATCCACAACCAGTACACTTCCAGTTAATGGTGTGTTTTAGTTTAGGCATTGTTTCAAAGAAATTCATTACATTTTTAAACTGATCTTGAGAAAGACTATCAATAAATTCGCTTATCTCTTTTTTCGTAGAATCTTCTTTCTTGTATACTTCATTTTTATCATAAATGTAGTCTATACAATCAATTAGCATTTCAACTGCAATATCTAATTGACTTAAGTTGTCAGTATCAATGTCAGTAAAATTTGCTGTTGGATATTTTAGTTTAATGCCCAAACCTGTAGCTTCATCAATTATAATTTTATCTGTATGACTGATAGTTTTTTGAACTTCAACTTCCATAATGTTGAATGCAAACTTAGTCACATGGTCACATGCTTCACCTTTAGTGTTTAGCCCTGTAGGATGACGTAACTGCAAATCTACTGTTTCACCAATAGACTTACCACGAAGTCGCATAAAGAAATACTCTAAATCAAATGTTGGCAGTTTATCTGTTTCTACGTCACCAATAGCGCAATTATTAATAATTTGCTTTACTGCTGTCATAATTGCTTTAGGTTCTCCACTCTCTAACGCAAGCAAAAGAATCTTCTGCTCTTTCATTAGAAATGGGCGATATTGAACTGATTGACCAGTTGATGATAAAGTCAATTCAAAGATTGGTGTGTTAATTTTCGGCAAAGCCATAATGTACCTCCAGAGGTGTTAATGATTAAAAAATTTAAGTTTTAGAAAAACTATAATGACGATAAAAAAGAGTAACTCCAAAACGTTGATATGAATTTACTTCTTCCCATGTTGCGTTCATTGGTGAAATGGTTATAGGATACACATCATTCATTGTATACTTTATAAGTGTTTTTCCAGCTTCATCTAATTGATTAACTGTTAGTGTGATTCCTCTAGCATAATCATCAAAATATGAAACTAATCCTCCAGTGGGCACTCCTTTGGTCAATCCACCAGCACGTCCAACAATAGAATCAATCCATGATTCAAAAAACAAACGTTCTTTCATATCGGTTGAACATATGACAGAAATTGAAATGTCATTGTATGTAACATCATATGGAAGTTTTAAAGCTGGACCTCCACCACCTGTGTCGTCTGATGTAGCAATAGAACGACCGGGAAACTCAGCTTTTTCACACCTGAATGAAAAATCTTTAATGTCTGAAACACCTCTGTCTTTCAGAAGGGCATTTAATACATCATTTTTGTCCCAACCAAGTATCTCAGCTTTGAATAAATTAGGGCGAACTGGCTTACCTATAGCAGTTTTAAAATCTGAAATTTTGAATATTGAGGTGGAAGTCTCTGTGGCCATTTTATGTTCTTCCTATTTTTTTACGTGAATCTTCCCAAACACGGCCTGTGTCTGCTTTTCTGAAAGATTCTGTTGGTAGAAAGATAGCAATGTCCCATTCGTTTACTTGTACTTCTAAGAATTGAGAACGTACATGACTTCTTAAATATTTCTTTAGCATTGGCTTAAAGAATCTGTACTTAGATGCAGATTGTAGAATAGAGTATGAAATTTTAACTTTTGTTGTGTCATCATATTTTTTGTTTGTGAGTGTAGAATATAACGCATTCATTAACTTAGCACGTAGAACTGGTGGCAAATAATGAAAGTTGATTCCTAAAAATCCATCAGAGTCCATTCTTACAGGAAAGATTAACGGAAATGTGTCGTAGTATGGCAAATCATTTTTTGTTTTTGGATCGTACTTGAATGCGTACATATATCCAAATTCCATTGACGAAACTTTTCTTGCTTCATCGGTTCTTTTTTCAAATACTCCAGGACTTATGTTTGACATTAATTTGCCTGCGGCTGCCCTGTACCAATCCCTTGCCGCAACTGTTCTTGCTGGAATGATGCCCTGTCTAGCGCCTTGAATAAGTATGTTATCAAATATCATACTTCTATTTATCTCAAATCTTTGTCAGTTATGATTTTAAATTCCCAATTTCTATCAAGTGAGTATTCCGTGGCTGCTTTCCACTTTGCTTGATTGACACCCCATGTCATAACTTCATTGATGAATCTTCTAGTTGGTTTGCCATTGGGTGTGTTTTTTCTAACTGGAGGGCGTGTTTGTATGTCTGGCTTAACTTCAATCAGTACAGATTTGATAATTCCATTCTTATCTTTGTACTTCATCCAGAAATCAACAAAGTATCTGTGATATCGATTGTCAACAGGAGACACATACGGCACAACAACTTCTTCAGAAGACCATTCAAGTATAGATGAAGTTTCATCACAGTAGACCATGAATCTACGTTCCAACAAACTACGATACGTAATATTTGTTGGATTACCTTTGTACTTTTGATAGTTTTTGGGTTTAAATTTACCTTTGTAAGACATAAATAGAATAATGATTAATAAAAGGAAAGATTGATGGCAACAAAACCAATATTTACAATACAAACTGGAACTGTTGAATATCCGGCAATTGAAAAAAAAGAATTAGTATTTGGTAGTGATTTTGCTCACTCAGAGTACGTTATTCCTATGGCTAGATTTAAATTTTATACCGCAACGGGCGAACAATCTACAACAGCACGCCCTATTTATATACGTCTTGGTGGAGCATTCAACACACAATTAACAAATTCATATCAAAAATCAACAGGAATATTTGGCTCTGTTACACAGGGACAAGATATTGGAAGCATAACAAAATTAATTGGTTCGATGTTTGACAGTGGAGGCACAGCTTTACAATCATCTATTATAAAATCATTGGGTGCTGGTGCAGGATTTGTTTCGAGTGCTGGTCAATCTGGAAAATCACAAATTGAATTTTTAACAAGAAAAGTGTTTAATAGTTTTCAGCAGTTAACTTATCAAGGTCCTGAATTTAGGGCTTTTCAATTGCCTTTTAATATGAAACCTACAAGTTATGAAGAAGCAAAAACAATGCGTGATATTATTCAAACATTTCGTATTGCTTCTTCACCAAGAGCAAGTGGAGATACAAAATTGATAGAAGGTTCAGACACCAAAAGTGCATCAGAAATAGAAGCACTTGCCGAAGCAAACAAAAACAAGTCGCCTGAAGAAGTGGCCACCCCTTTTACTCTTGAAGCGGCCGAGGGTGTATTTGCTCAAGGCGACACCCGCACACCCCTCACATTTGGTTATCCTGATATGTGTAAATTTGAATTGATTCTTTATCGTGATGATCCAGAAGCCCGTCAAAGAGATGAGAATGATGATATAAAAGCAATTACAGTATTATTTAAGTCGGATTTTTGTATGATTGGAAATATTTCTATAGACTATGGTGCTTCAAACAAGCTGGTATTTCTTGCACCGCCAACACCAACGGGTGGTGGTAAAGCAGATTATTTTCCGTCCGAAGTTAACATGACAATTGCATTAACAGAAAGCGTATTGGTTACCGCAGAGTACGCAAGCGCCCAAGGTCCAAGTGGTTCAGGAATAACAATTTTCTAATTATGTCAATATACACATTCTATCCAAAAATATCATATAAAGTTGATGACCACGATTCTCTTAGAGCAATCGATATCACATCATCTTTAAAAATAAAAGAGTATCTTAAAGGTTACAGAGGTATTGGATTCACGCCATACATTGTGAGAGATGGTGAACGACCAGATTATGTTTCAACTGTGCTTTATGGTAATCCGAACTATGATTGGGTCATTATGCTCACAAATGATATTCATAGTTTGTATGACGATTGGCCAAGAAATTCTGTGAACTTAGAGGCATACATTATTGAAAAATATGGCAGTCTCGCATCGGCTATGTCTACTGTGAAATATTACTACAATTCAAAAGGTAACATTATTGATTTGACAACTTACAACAATCTTTCTGCCAATGCAAGAGCATCAGAAACAGAGTATGAATATGAGTTAAGAAAAAATTCTAATAAATCAAAAATAAAAGTTATGAGTAGATCGCTTATTAGCACACTTACATCCGATTTAAACAGTATTACCATGAAGCCTGTCGTATAATGGCAACTAATTTTTCTCCATTTACTATAATTTCTCCTGACATAGGTGAAAAGTCTGATGTGCAAATTACACAAAATTCAAAAGTTGTTCCTGGAATTGGAAACACAGTTGACGTTAAAAATGTTTTTATAAAAACTCTATATGGCGAGACTGTAAATTTAATAGGTGTGTACAGAAGCATTGAAATTATTGAAGACATGTTTTCATCTTGCATCAAGGGTGTAATTACCATTGACGATAGTGGCGGTGGGCTTGAAAAGTTTGCAATACGTGGTGGCGAAACAATTGGAATTAAAATTGCAAAGCCAAACAATGGTGATATTATCATTTGGCGTCAAGATTTAGTTGTGCATAAGATTGGTGAAAGTACAGTAGATCAAACTACAATGAACACAACGTATCAACTACAATTCACATCAAGAACTTTTGTTAATTCAACTAAAAAATGTTTGTTCAAAAGTTATAAAAACATGTCAATTGGAACAGCAGTATCGTCTATGTTTTCTGAAATGGGCGGAACAAATGATTTAATTGTAGAAGATCCAAAAATTACTTTGGAGAAACCATTTATATCTACAGGGCTTATGCCACACAAAGCAATTGAAGCCATGGCATATCGTGCTTGTGCAAAGGGTGGCTTTTATGTATTCTTTGAAAGATTAAATCCAGTATTTGGAACTAACACAAAAACTGATAAGCCGTTTACTTCATCATACTACTTTGGTAGTTTAGAAAACTTAATTAAATACGCAAAAACTTATGGTGTTCACAATATTACTTTTTCACAAAAAATTGTTGCAAATCAAGAAACAAGTTCTATAAGAACAATTAAATTTCAACGAAGAACAACATTTAATCATATAAATGCAATGTTATTGGGGCTGTACAACACCACAATAACATCAATAGATCCAATATCAAGAACACACTCAATGAGAAAATTGTCATACGCAAATGCAAAAAATGAATCTGAATTTAAAGATTTTTATTCATTTAAGACACTTGATAACTCAAACATTTTTTCAAGATATGATGATGTTGCTGGAGAGATTCCAGGTAGAAAAATTATTACATCGTCACTAAATGATTCTGTTAACAGAGATGATTGGCTATTGAATAATATATATGGGCATTTAAGCAAAAATTTATTCAGAATTGCTTTGGAGATTGAGGGTGGCAAAAATACTATTGGTGTTGGTCACATTGTAAATTTTACGGTACCAAGTGCGTTTGAAAAATTAGCAGATCCAACAAATGCAAATATACCTAACGATAAAATTTATTCTGGCAGTTATTTCGTTACTTCTGTTCAGCACAAAATAGGGCTCACATCATATACCAAAGAGTTGGAACTTGCTAGATCAACAGTGCCATATGATTTAAATACCGGAGTGACACTTTCATCTTCAGGCGCACCAACATCAAATAAACGCTATCAAGATAACACAAATTCAACAACAATCGTGAACAAATATTGGAGAAAAGGTTTAGTACCATGAAACTTAAATTTTCAGAGTATGTAGACTTAAAAGACTACAAAGCGTTTCAACTTATAGAGAAACAGATTCTTTATAACAATGGCGCAAAGTATGGTCAAATTGTGTTCCTTGCTGGTGGTGCGGCGTCTGGTAAAAGTTTTGCTGTTAAACATTTCATGCAAGGGTCAGAATTTAAAGTGCGTGACGTTGATAAATTAAAAATTGCATTTCAAAAGCTAGATGTGCTTGGTAAATTTACGACACAAGATTTGCTAAACAAGTACGGCGCCAAGATTTCTGAAAAAGACAAAGAACTTATCAAAAAAGAATTGATTGACAAAAATCTGAAGATGAGTGACTTAAATCTTAAGACTCAAACGCACGTATACATTTTACATGTGCTTGTTCGTGCAACTGAAGTAAAAGACAAGACACTAGACTTGATGCTTGCTGGCGCTGAAAAAGGTCAATTACCAAACATTATTTTTGACAGCACATTCAAAGAAGTTTCCGACATGACTGATGTTCTTCCAAGATTATTTAACGCTGGATATGAACCAAAGAACATTCACGTATCTTGGGTTCTGCAAAATTACAAAGTTGCAATAAAGAACAACAAAACTCGCCCTAGAGTTGTGCCAGAAGATGTTTTATTTGCGACTCATGTGGGTGCGGCACAAACCATATACAATCTTGTGACAAATGGCATGCCTGATGGTGTACAAGGAGGCATTTATGTCATTCTAAATAATGAAGAAAATACAATTTATGTACTTGATCCAAAAACAAATAAACCATACAGAGACAAGAAAGATAATCCTGTTATTAAAGACTTTAAGTATTTGACACTTAAAGAACCAGGAAAGCCTGCGAAAACAGAACTTGATGTGAAAAAACAATTACTTACTTGGATTAAAGACAATGTTCCTCCAGGCTCAGTAGACACATCAGAGTTAGACAAGCTATGAAAAAATTTAAACAGTTTGTACAAGGCACTACTGTCTCACAAGAAGAGTGGGAAGAAGATGTTTTTGGTCCAGAATTGATTGAGACACTTAAGCAAGTAGATGGCAGATGGGCGTTAGTCTCTAAGAAGACTGGCAGAACATTGCGCTACTACAAAGGTGAAGGTAAACCATCAGACGAATGGATTGCTCAACAAGAAAAAGAAATTCAGTACTTTAAGAACATGGGATAATTGATGAGAAATTTTATTGGTCAAGATGGTTTTGTTTGGTGGATTGGAGTTGTTGAAGATATCAACGATCCACTTACACTTGGTAGATGTAGAGTGAGATGCTTTGGATATCATCCTGCAAAGTCAACTAATCAAGTTCCGACAAGTGATTTACCCTTTGCATTATCTATTCACCCGTTAAATACACCAAATCTTTATGGTACACCTAGAGTAGGCGAATGGGTTTTTGGATTTTTCTTAGATGCATTGTCTGCACAAGAACCTGCCATTTTAGGTTATCTTCCTGCAATTCCACAGGCGGCCGCCGAGTATTTTGGTACAGCACCAAGTCTAACACGAAATTTTGCAAATGTAACAAATAAAAACGATGTTTTGTGGAATGTAAGTAATGCGTCTATTGAAATTGCAAACACTGGAAATGTTACAATAAATTCTTCAAATACGATTACTATTCAATCTTCTAGCAACAGCACATTTACTTCAAATAAAACTTTAACATTAACCGGAAAAAATAATTTAACCTTGTCTGATAGTGTAAATACCACTACACTCAATGCATTACTTTTAAGAATAACAACAATTGAAAACAGATTGAATGCACCAACAAAAACACTAGTACCCAATACATCAATCATGGCTATAACAAATATTTAAAATCACAGTCTACACAGTAATGTAACATACTGTCAAGCAAATGTCAATACTTTATAAGGAAATAATAATGACAAATCACGAAAACTTAGTAAATTTATTTGAATCATATCTTGCAGAAAGTGCAAAGTTTGACGAAAAGGGAAATAAAGCGGCTGGCACTAGAGCCAGAAAAGCATTAGCAGAGTTCACCAAAGCCGCAAAAGAACGCAGAAAAGAGATCCAAGACGTTAAAACGGCAGAATAAACAACATAAATAAAAGAAAAAAATGGCTGATATTATTTTTTATAAAGATTTACCTTTAGATTTCATACCTCATCCTGTGACTGGTGACGTTCGTCCCATCACAAATGAAGTTGCAATTAGACGTTCTTTGACAAATTTAATTAATACAACAAAAGGATCACGCCCATTTTTTCCTGAGTATGGTAGTAGTGTTAAAGAGTATTTGTTTTCTGTAAATTCACCATTTACACTTTATGAACTTAAAGACAGTCTTAAACAAGATATCGAAAGACATGAAAAACGCATATCACTAACAAATATAAAGGTTGATTATTCGGATGATGGATTTGATATCAAATTAGAATATGTGATTAGAAATGCCTCTGGCATTTCAAGTTTACAAACAACAGTCAAAAGGACAGCATAATGGCATCGGACAATAATTTGAAAATAGATGCATTAGATTTTCAAGGGATCAAAACCAACTTTAAATCTTATCTGCAAACACAGGATCAATTCAGAGATTATAATTTTGAAGGTTCTGGGCTTAATGTTTTGCTTGATCTGTTAGCGTATAACACATACTACAATTCATTCTACCTAAACATGGTAGCGGCTGAAGCATTCTTGCCAACAGCACAAAAAAGAAATTCGGTTGTCAACTTAGCAAAGTCTCTAAACTACACACCACGTTCAGTCACTTCAGCCGCTATTAGTGGAACTGCAACATTGACACTTACTAGTTCTCCAGTGAGTATAACTATTCCTGCATACACATCTTTTACGGGATCTGTTGACGGTGTTACATACAACTTTTTAAACACAAGTTCAGTTATTGTATCAGCAACAAGTGGTGTTTATAGTAGTGCATTGTCTCTCAAAGAGGGGCAATATATCAACAGAAGATATACTGTAGATTTAAATGATCCAGATCAAAGATTTTTAATTCCAAACGTAAATGTTGATACATCAACATTGACTGTTAGTGTTTTAAATTCTTCAGTTGACAGCACAACACGAACATTTTCAAAGGTTACTAATTTAGTTGAAGTCACATCTATAACTAGAGTTTATTACATTGAAGAAGTTGAAGATGGTGAATTTGAAATTAAATTTGGTGATGATGTTTTTGGTGTAGCATTAGATGCGGGTAACATTGTTGTACTTGAATATCTTGTGTCTAATGGCGCATCAGCTAATGACATTGAAACATTAACATATGCAGATGCTATTGCTGGTGTGACAACAATTGACTTTGTTTCATCTGATCCAGCCGCTGGTGGTGCAGACAGAGAAACAATTAGTAAAATTAAATTTAACGCACCGAAAGCATATGAAGCGCAAAATCGTGTAGTTACAGCAGACGATTATAAAACATTGATGTTACAGCAAGCGACAGTAGATTCTTGCGTTGTTTGGGGTGGTGAAGATAATGATCCGCCAACGTTTGGAAAAGTATTTATTGCAGTTAAACCAGTAACTGGCGATGTTCTGACTGCAACAGAAAAACTCAATTTAATTAATACAATAATTAAACCTAAAAAAGTTTTAACGATAGCTACGGAAATTGTTGATCCTGAATACATATTCATCATTGTTGATGTGACTGTGAAGTATCAATCTGATGCAACAATATCAACTTCTGCTGAAATTAAACAACTTGTAATTGATACAATTGAAACGTACAATACAGATGAAATTAATCAATTCTCAAAATATTTCAGATATTCTAAATTATCTAGATTAATTGACGTTTCTGAAAGATCAATCTTAAGTAGTGTAACTACGGCACAAATGAGAAAAGAACTTGACGTTCAATTGGGTATAGGCACACGATATGAAATTAATTTTTCAAATGCAATTGACAATGCAACATCCGGTAGACCAACAACTCATCCAAATGGTGTTGGTAATAAAATCACATCTAATGCATTTACTTTAGGTGGATTTTCAAATTGTTTCTTAGAGGATAATAATGGCATAATTCGTATCTTCAGAGTCTTAGGTGTTGAAAACATTGCCGTGTCTGTTAATGCTGGAACAATTGACTACACCACAGGCAAAATTATTCTAACAAATTTTGCGCCAACTGCGTTCAATGATGGTGGCACAACATTAAAAATAACTGCAACACCTCAAGATAAAGACATTCTTCCATTAAGAGGTCAAATTATCGCAATTAGAGATGCAGACATTACAGTTACAATGGTTGACGATAAAACAATTAGTTTAGTAAGCAGATATACATGAGTGACGCATTTTTTAAGCCTTCATTGAATGTAGGCTCTTTTATAGGTGAAAATCCTTCTGTTAATACGGAAAGATTTTTGCTGTTTATAAAAGCATACTATGAGTGGATGCAATCTACAACATTGACACTAACCAGTAAAACTGGAACGTTTGTAGTTGGCGAAACTGTTGTTGGTGCGTCTTCTGGTGCATCAGCTACAATTGTGGAAGTTAAAACAAATTCTATTATAGTTCAATTAGTATCAAGAATAATATTTAATTATAGCGAAATCGTCAATGGGCAAACATCAAGTGCAACTGCAACTATCAGCACAATCAAAGATAATGTTGGGCGTGCCTCTGGCAACTTATTAAATTATAAAACGCTTGAAACATCTGTTGACAGATATGTTGATTATCTTAAAGAAGAATTGTATCCTAGTATACCTGCAACGCACTATGGAGATAAAAGATTAATTGCACAATACTTCAAAGATTTTTTTGAATCTAAGAGTAATGAGCAGTCTTATCGGTTTTTGTTTAAATTATTATACAATGAAAATATTGAATTTTATTATCCTGGAACTGACATTCTTCGTGTATCGGATGGTAATTTTGAAAAGACTCAAATTATTAAAACGATTGCTATATCTGCTGACACCAGAGACATATTCTTATTTTTAAATAAAACTATTCGTGGTGAAACTTCTGGTGTTCTTGCAAACGTAGTTGACATTAAAAAATTCTTTATTGGTGCATTAGAGGTTGCAGAGATGACACTTAAACTCGTCAGCGGTACGTTTACTGCTGGTGAAGAGATTGTTGACATTGACGATGAAGATTTGTCCACAACAATTTTTGGTATTGTATCAAGTATTACAGTTGTGGATGGTGGTTCTGGATATGAAGATGGCGATATTATTACCATTACTGGTGATGGTTCTGATGCACAAGCTAAAGTTTCATCAATCAAAGAATCACCAATTAGTGCATTGACAGTAAATACAATTGGGCATGGTTATCAATTAAATACTGAAGCGATAATTAACAATACCGGAACTGGCGGTACTGGTTTTCTTTTTGAAGTTTCTGAACTCGCAAACACATACACAGTAACTTCTGGTGCAAATACATATACTGTTGGTGAAATTTCTAAATTATCTATTATCAATAGAGGTGAAGGATATTTCAAAAAACCAACTGTCACATTAGAAGATACGACAATTTCCTCTTTAGGATTGTTGTCTAACAATCTAATTACAATTGTCAATGCTGGTTCTAACTATGGTGTTGGAAATACACTCATATTTACTGGCGGTGCTGGCGCAAATGCAGCCGGACAAATTGCATCTGTTACAGAAACTACAACATTTGATCTTTTGTTTGAAGATGGTTTTCAAATGATATCCGATGGTAGTTACTACGACATTATTAAAAATGAAGACTGGGTAGTAGTTGGTCCAATCAAACGCATTGAATTAACAAATTTTGGCACTGCATATACTTCAGCAAATTTGCCTTCAATTACCATATCTACAACAACTGGTTCTAGTGCAAATTTGATTGCAACAAACATTCAAGGTAAGAGTGCAAATGTTAGCATAGATACTTCAAACAATATCACAGGTATCGGTTCTATTCGTGCTGTTGAAATTACAAATTTTGGTATCAACTATAGTACGGCTAATGTATCAGCATCTTCTATTGGTGACGGGAACGCAAATCTTGTTTCTGTCATTACGGGTCTAGGAATTAAAGAAGGTGTTTTTCTAGATGATGATGGTAAAATTGATTTCAAAATTATTCAAGACTCTTATTACTATCAAGACTACTCTTACGTTATTAAGAGTGGATTAGCATTTCAAACATATTCTGATACATTAAAAGCCATTATTCATCCTGCTGGATTGCAATCTTTTGGTGAAATTTTATTGTTTACTGAACTTGATTTAACAATGTTGATGAGTAGCACAATAACTACAATTGAAAATATCAATGAATACATAGTGTATATACTTGATAACATAGACGTTGAGAATTCAATTGTGAATTCTGCAAGCGTAGTAAATTTTGAATTAGATTTGGATGCTAATACTGCTATTCAAAATGATAAAACTTATACATTATTTCCGAACTCAAATATAATTTCTGTAGAAATTGATGATGCAACAAATCAAGAATATGTTATAAAAATTGAAGATGATGGCGCAAATTTATCCAATTTATCTATTACATCATCTACAGACATAATATTAGATTTGGATGTTACAGTATCGTATAGAATTGCTGATCTTCCTATTCTGTTTCTTTCTCCGCAACAAATAATAGATTACTCAACTTTAAATTTTAACAGCACCGTAATACCTACCATAACATATCTTCCTGTTTGGAAATTAATTCAAGGAACAATTAGCTTTTCAACGTTTTTATATTCTTCGGCGCAAATATCTGCTTATGCAAATACTCAAGTGTCGGCTCTTCAACTGGCTACATTTTCAACTAGTGTAAATCATGTCATCGGAACAGGCACTAGTCTTTTAGTGGATTTTGCGGTAAATGATACATTTTTGGCAAATAATGAGTTCGGACAAGTAAGTATTCTCTTTAGCAATACTGAAATGGATATTTATGTTCCTCCATCTAGCCCGTACACCAATGTTCCTGCATATAAAATTATAGCCGGACCATAAAAACAATAAATCATTGTATAAATAAGTAGATAAAATACTACTACCACAGTAAAGGACAAACACATGGCTTCTCTCGTAACAAGCAAATTCAGAGTACACAATGCACAGCAATTTGCCGAAGCATTCTCTGAAGCATCAAATACGATTATGTATTTGTTTATCGGCAAAAACACAGCATTTCCAAATGACAATAGTCCTCCAACTCCAGTAAATTCAACAGCTAACATTGAATACACGCCATGGCGTGATATGTATGCCGCAAAACGTATTACTACTGCTGATGTGACACACGCAATTGACCGTTATGACTGGACTTCAGGCACAGTATATGACCAATATGATGACCAAGACACAGACTTATTAGAAGATGACTTCTATGTTATGACTGAAGATTATAACGTCTATAAATGTTTGTTTAATGCTAGTGCATCTGCATCAACAACGAAACCAACAGGCGTAAGCACATCACCATTTACAACCGCAGATGGATACATTTGGAAATACATGTATACTGTCACAACTGCTAAAGCATTGAAATTTTTAACTAACGATTATATTTCAGTGCAAACACTTACTTCTGATGACGGAACGGATCAATACGATGTTCAAACAGCCGCAGTTGATGGTGGCATTCACGTTATTAAAGTGACAGCAGGTGGTTCTGGTTATTCATCAGCACCAGCAGTTACAATTACTGGTGACGGCACAGGTGCTACAGCCAACTCTACAATTACTTCTAATGTGGTTACAGCAGTTACAATTACTGCGGCTGGTACAGGATACACAAGAGCAACTGTTGCATTTGCATCTGGTGCCGCCGCCGCAACAGCAATCATTTCACCAAAAGGTGGGCATGGCTCTGACGCAGTTGAAGAACTCGGCGGCAAATACATCATGCTCAACGTTCGTTTAGACGGCACGGAATCTAATACATTCTCTACAGCTAATGAGTTCCGTCAAGTTGGTATTGTTCGTGATCCGTACTTGTATGGTACATCTACAAGAGCAGTTGCTTCTTCTTTTAGACAATCATTTAAATATCAATTGTCAAGCATTTCTGGAACATTCACAGTAGATGAAACTATCACTAGCGGCTCTAACACAGCATCTCTCATTGAATTTACAACACCAAACATATTTACCACATTACCATTGAATCTACCATTTGCTAACACAACAACTGTGACTGGTGGTACATCTGGTGCGACAGGAACAATTGCGGTTATTACAAATCCAGGTTTAGACCCATACAGCGGCGACATTCTTTATGTTGAGAATCGTGTGCCAATCGCAAGAGCGGATGATCAAATTGAAGACGTTAAACTAGTTATTCAGTTCTAAGTTAGAAAAAATAGGTTTAAAATTAAATGGCAAATACAAATCCTGGTGGTATAGACTTAGATACCAGTCCATACTTTGATGATTATGATGAAGATAAAAAGTTTGTGCGAATTCTCTATCGTCCTGGACGTGCTGTTCAGGCTAGAGAACTTTCACAAGCACAAACTCTTCAACAAGTGCAAACTAGACGTTTTGCTGAATATTTTTTCAAGCAAGGCGCATTGATTGACGGGTGTGAACAAAATCTAGATTTAAATTTAAATTTTGTAAAACTTCAAACAAACTACAATGCTAGTGAAGTTGATGTTGAAGATTTTGTTGATAACATAATCTATGGCGCAAACAGCGGCATCAAAGCATATTGTGGGATAGTTACTGATATTGACGGAGATGATCCAAAAACATTGTTTGTTAGTTATGCAACAAATGGAACGCAAGTTCTTACAGTAAATACTGCGCCGTCTACACTCACATCAGGAAATACAATTACCTTCTCAACTGGTAATACTGCAACAATTGAAGCATATTACACAGATCCAATTTCAGGTGTAAATAAAATCTTTGTATCAAATACAAGTGGAACATTAACCGTAACAACAGCAAACACAACATTAAGCACTGGTGCAAATCAAGTACTTAACATAACAGTTGTTTCGGATCAAAGTGCAAATACTGCATTTGCAAACTCAGAAACTATCTTTACATCAAACACAACATCTCGGGCATATGCACTGGCTGCGACAACGAATGCAGTAAGAAATGTTGTTGATGAAGGACTTGCTACAGAACAAGTATACAATTACGGATCTAAAATTACCGTTTCTGAAGGTGTTGTTTATGTTGCAGATCATTTTGTTAAACATTCTACACAAACAATTATTCTTGACAAGTATACAAACGAACCTTCTTACAAAATTGGATTAGTTCCAAATAAATCTTTTGTTGATTACATTGAAGATCAAAGTCTCGTTGACAATGCACAGGGCACCCCAAACTTTCAAGCACCAGGTGCAGATAGATTAAAAATTGACACAACTTTAACAAAAATTTCATTAACTGAAACTACAGACGAAAATGAATTCATCACAATTGCAGAAATTGAAGATGGCATTGCAAGAAAAAGAAAATCAATTACTGTAGAAAATAAATTAGAAGAGGTTCTTGCAAAACGTACACAAGAAGAATCTGGCAATTATACTTTGTCTGATCCAATTGTTGTTGTTCGTGAACATTTAATAAATGGCGATAATGATGGCAGATACACTTCTGCTGAAGGTGGCAATACAGATTTACTTTTAGTTGAAGTTGATCCATTCACATCTTATGTGTCTGGTTATAGAAATCAACTTATCACAAAAACTCCAATTGAAATTGAAAAGGGTCTTAGCACTCAATACGTAGAACAAACTAAGACACAAATCAATTACGGGCAATACATTGAAGTTAAAGAATTGGTTGGTGGTTGGGACATTATGGAATCAACTACGGTTGATCTACACGATACAGCACAACAAGTGATTACAAACTTAGCGCATTCAACTGCAACCGCAGCCGGAAATGCAATCGGTACTGCAAGAGTTCGTTCAATTGAATATGTAAGTGGTGCCAAGGGTACTGCTGATGCGAGATACTATTTATATTTGTATGATATTGTAATGAACACAGGAAAGAATTTTAAAGATGTTCGTTCTGTTTTTGATTCTGCAACACTAAAACGTTTTGCCGATGTTGTAACAACAGCCGCTGGCGCTGTTTTACAAGAAACATCATTTGGCACAATGATTTTTCCATTGCCATATGATGCAATTAAAACTGTACGTGACAATTCGGAAAACGTTGAAACTGCCTTTAGATTTAAAAAGAAATTTGTTGTTTCATTCACCGCTGGTGTCGCTACTATTGCAACTGACGTTGTTAGCGAAACGTTTATCGGCACAGGCGCATTAAATGCTACACAGAAAAATGATTTCTACATGGTTGTTGTTAACAATGCTGGTGCAAACGTAACAACTTCTGCGTTGACTGGTACTGTTACTGTGGGTGCAAACAATACTACCATGACTGGTTCGGGAACTGCTTTTACTACACAATTGAATGTTGGTGATTTAATTACTGTTAATGGTCTAACAAGATCAGTTGCCAATATTGCATTGGACACTTTATTAACTCTTTCAACCGCACACACAACTGGTGCTACTTCAAACAACTTTACTAAAACTCTTGCAACAGGAACAGTATTGTCTCTTTCTGGTAATGGCGGTTCAGGAGCCACACGAACAGTTAATGTTAGTTCTCCCGGAACAGTGGCAATTGATGTTAAAGAAGGCGCAACATTTACTGCTGACGTTATTGTGTCAATGGACAGAGCAAATGCTAAAGAAAAAATTAAAACATTAAATTTTCAAACTACAGCAAATACTAATCCAAATACACACATCAATGGATTGTCTGGTCCGTTTGGTTTAGGTGTTGGTGACATATATCAATTACACGCTGTTTATGAATCATCGTCATTCGCAATTGCCGCTACTACAGCAAACACAGACGTTACTGCAAACTATGTATTAGATAATGGACAACGTGACTATGCATACGAACATGGAACAATTACACCAATTACTGGTTATGTTCCAACGGGTAGATTGTTAGCAGTCTTTGACAACTTTGTACATGATACATCTCAGGGTGTTGGATATACATCAATTAATTCATATCCAGTTGATGATGATGCAACATCAAATACTACAATCACAACTGGCGACATTCCTATATTCACAAGTCCTACGACTAAGAAAGTTTTTAAACTTCGTGACTCTATTGATTTCAGACCAATTAAAACTGCAAACACATCTTTGAATCCAATTGATGTTGGAACATATCAAGTGCCGACATTTGGACTTCGTGTTCCTGAATCTGGTTCAGATTTTGATGCAGATTTGATTTACTACAAAGGTAGAATTTCTAAAGTATACATTAATAACGCTGGTGTGTTTGGTATCAATGATGGTGTTCCTGCACAAGCTGGTAATCAGAGAGCGGAATCTCCACCAACTAAACCAGATACATTAGAAATTGCTGAACTTAATATTCCAGCATATCCTTCTTTGCCGTCAGAAGTAAAAATCAGATTGTTGAAAAACAAACGATTTACTATGCGAGATGTTGCAAGAATAAATGAAAGACTTGAAAGACTAGAGTATTTTACTGCATTGAGTTTCTTAGAGAAGCAAGCGACTGATACAACAGAATTGGATAATGACGGAATAGACAGATTCAAAAACGGTATTCTTGTTGATCCATTTACAGGTTGGTCTGTAGCATCTACATCCGATGATGGTAAAGATTGTGCAATTGATAAGAAAAATAAATTATTGACATGTTTACAGGACAATGCAAACACGGTTGGTCTTCGTTATTCTACTACGGGAACAACTACTTCAACAACAACTATAAATTCTGGCAACAAAATTATGTTGTCGTATACTGAAGTTGAAGCAAAGGGATTAAAACAAGATAAAGCATCCAGACAATTAAGACTTGCTGAAGAATTAAACTTTATTTGGACTGGCGATTTAATTGCTGTGCCATTTACAGACAATTTCTTTGAGACTACAAACGATCCTACAAAAAATGTCGTTTACAATGATGACCAAGGTGCTGATAACTGGAAAGCATTAGTGAGTGCATGGAATACAGAAGTTGCACCTTTAAATCAAAAATGGCTTGGTGGCACAACACAAACTGGTATTGTTGACGGAACAAATCAAACGACACAAGTTGGTCAATTTAATGTCACTACTGCACTACAGCAAACAACTCAAGTTGCATATAATCAATTAGCCGCAGGCAATCAAACAACATCGTCTACACAAGACGTTAAGTTTGACAGAGTTGTTCAAGTTGAAGCCGCACTTAGAATGCGTCCTCGTGACTTTGTTATTCAAGCTACAGGATTAAAAAATAATTCTAGAGTTTATGCATTTTTTGATGGTGTAAACGTTACCGCAAATTGCTTTCAAATTTCATTGTTTGGCAGTACTACCGTACAATCATTAAACGATTTAATGAACAGCGCAGGTCAATTGACTGGCAATAGTGCAAGTACTTGGGAAGCTATTGCTGATGGTGCGACACAGCCACTCGTTGTTAAAAATAATCAAATCATATTATTGTTTGAAGTTCCATCTGGTAAATTTTATACTGGTCCACGTGAATTCAAAATCACAGACAGCCCTACAAATTCTGATGGTACAACATTAACTAGTGCAAGAAATACAATTTTCTCACAAGGCATTTTACAGAAGACTGGTTCATTCACAATCAACTCTCGCCCATTCAATGTAACATTTGTTGGCGCAGATAATATTAGATCATTAGGTAGAAAAGTTATTTCTCAACAGCGTGTTGAAACTGCGAGAGTGGCAATTCCAGAGCCGCCACCAAGAAATACTGATCCATTGTCTCAAAGTTTCTTTGTTGATCCAGACACATATTCAAAAGGATTCTATTTAACTTCTATTGATCTGTTCTTCAGAACAAAATCACAAGAAAACACTAGAAATGTTAGAGTTGAAGTTCGTGAAATGGAAAATGGATTTCCATCTTTACAATTTGTTAGTAGTGGTGATAGTGCAGTTGTTAACAATGTAAATATTAATATAAGTGAAGATGCAACTGAAGAAACTAAATTTACATTTAAAAATCCTATCTATTTGAGCCCTGGTAATGAATATTGTTTTGCTGTTAAACCAGACAATAATGATCCAGATTATGCAATTTGGGTTGCTGAATTGGGTGCAATTGACATTACTTTTCCAGATAAACAGACTAGAATTGAGCAAGCATATAATAGCGGATTGCTATTTACATCTTCTACTGATAAAACATGGACAGCAAAACAAAATATTGATATGAAATTCACAATGAGAGTTGCTGAGTTTAGCACTTCAGAAAAAATTGCATTTTGGACTAATATTCCACAAACAACTGCATTTACTTATGATGCATTGACTCCAGCTATTAGCGATCAGATTCTTCCTGAAACAAGTATCACATATGATATCAAGACTGCTGACAGCACATTTACAGTAGATGCTGATTTCACCACAGTTAAAAATTATGAAAGATTGGTATTACGTTCTAGAAAACAAATTTCTACTACAGCTTCAGAAACAGCAAGTGGATTTAAATCTTTGCTAGTAAAAGCAACATTGTCTACAGCTAATAAGTTTATTAGCCCATACATTGACAATGAAAGTATTAGATTTCACTTTGATAAAAATGTTATCAACAATTTAGACAGCACAGACGTAGACGGAACAGTTGTGTATAGTTCTGGCAATAATATTGTTACTGGTACTGGTACAACTTTTACAACACAAGTTTTTCCTGGTGAATATGCATACTTTGGTGACGAATACCGAAGAGTTTCTTCAGTAACAAGTAACACAGTTTTGACTGTTGTAAATAACTTTACTACATCAAATGCAGTCAGTCAAACAATGTCTATTCGCAATGAAGAAAATCCAACTGGACCATATTCTTCAGAGTCTAGATACATCACTAAAGTTGTGACGCTAAATGACGGATTTGAAGCCGCAGATTTAGTTGCGTATTTGAGAATCAATCGCCCACCAGGAACTTCAATTCAAGTCTATACTAAGTTATTGAATGAAAATGACACAGACGCATTTGACGATAAATTTTACACTCCTATGGAATTGGTTGGAACAGAAACGTTCACACTCAATCAAAATGAGTATAAAGAAGAAAAATATGTTGTACCATCTACCGCTAAAACTGGTGGCTCTGAGTTGCTTTCTGGCACAGTTGCAACCTCTAACGTATCAACAACAGTTACTGGTACATCTACTCGCTTTATTGAAGACTTGAAAATTGGTGACACAATTGCTGTTGGTTTGGCTAGAACGGAACGTGTAGTTTCTGCGATTGCAAATAACGTATCATTAACAGTTGAATCTGTATTCTCCACAGTTGCTTCTGGCGAAGACATTTTTCGTGTTCTAAATAACACAGTTGCATATACGACACCTGATGGAAGAACATTCCAAGGATATAAACAATTTGCAATTAAAATTGTTTTCTTATCTAGCAATCCAAGTTTTTCATCAAAAGTCAAAGATTTGAGGGGAATAGCATTAGCATGATAGCGGAAAAGATTAAAATTGCAGAACCCGTTCGTGGGTTTACCGAAAGAGACAGTAACTCTAAAGCCATATTAAATACAGACATGGATTCATTATTGAAATATAAAATCCAAAAAAGAAAAATTTCTGATATAAATAAGAATAGAAATGAAATTGCTTTAATTCGTGACGAAGTGAACAGTATTAAATCAGACCTCAGCGAAATCAAACAATTATTGTTAAAAATAACTAAAGAGAGAGAAGAATAATGCCAATAGCACAAGTAGAATTATCAAACACGTTTAATGAATTTAGAAGCACGTTTAATGATGCGGCTAACACAGTAAATTCTCTTACGGGTGGTGGCGGTAACATTTCTGCAAATAGCGTTACTGCATCAAATCTGACTTCAGGTCGTGTTCCATTAGTGTCAACTGCTGGATTGATTGTTGACGATTCAAATTTAACGTACAATACATCTACTGATGTTTTAACTTTAGGTGGTGCTACAGACGCATCTTCAAGCACTACAGGAACTTTAATTGTTACTGGTGGTGTTGGTGTCGCTAAGAAATTATATGTAGGCACAGACTTAGTTGTTACTGCTAATAGTTCTGTAGGCACAGTAACTAGCGGTACTTGGAACGGTACAACAATTTCAGTTGCCAGTGGCGGTACAGGGCTTACTTCAACACCAGCAAATGGTCAAATTGATATCGGCAATGGAACAGGCTTCACACGCACAACGATAACTGCGGGTTCTGGTATAACAATTACAAATACTGCTGGTGGAATTCAAGTTGATGCAACAGGTGGTGGCGGTGATGCATTCGGTGCGGCATCGTCTACAAATAATGCAATTGCATTGTTTAGTGGCACATTAGGTAAAACAATAAAAAACTCATTGGTTACAATTGGCACTGATGGTGCAATCACAGCACCAGCAGTAGCATCAGTTATTCCGTTTTACTACGCTAATTATGCATCGTTTCCATCTGCGTCTACTTATCACGGAGCCATGGCTCACAGTCATGCAAATGGTGCAATGTACTATGCTCATAGTAGCAATTGGGTTCAATTATTTGATTATGTAGCACCCGGATCAAGTGCAAATGTGCTTACATCTAACGGATCAACTTGGGTAAGCACAGCACCATCACTTTCAGCAGGAAAAGCTATTGCACTTGCAATAGTCATGGGATTTTAAGGAAAAACTATTATGGCAAACACAAACATCACCGCAGTAACAGCCATTTATGGCAAAACTACATATCTAACACCTTTAGTAACAACTCCTGTTGTTTTACTAGCAAATCCGGCTAACTCAGCAAACACTTTTAAAGTTAATCAGATTGTTGCTTCAAATATTCATTCAGCTACAGCAAATGCATCGCTGTTTATATACACTAACGGCGCCCAAACTCAAAATAGCGCACCGACAAACGGTGTTTCTCATTCTGTTGCAAATTCTATTTCTGTTCCTGTCAATGCTTCTTTGATTCTTGTTGATAAGACAACAGCAATTTACGTAGAAGAAGGAACATCACTTGTAGTTTCCACAGGAACCGCAAATGGAATATCATATTCCATATCATATGAATTAATTTCTTAAAAATATGTCACTGCATTATCCAAGTGGATTTTTAACGGCATCTTATGATCCGTTACGTGTGCCAGATGCACCAACAATTGGTACTGCTACGGCGGGTAATACTCAAATATCTTTGACTTTCACAGCACCAACCGATGTTGGTGCCAGTGCTATTACTAGTTTTACTGCCACATCAAATACTGGTATCTCATCCTCTAATACAGCGTCTCCTGTTGTAATTACTGGGCTGGTTAATGGTACTGGATATAAATTCACTGTAAAAGCTACGAACGCTTTTGGCTCAGGACCATCAAGTGCTGAAAGTAATGATGTTGCACCAGAAGCGCCCGCTTTGTTGAGCTACCTTGTTGTTGCAGGTGGTGGTGGCGGTGGTGGGGGCGGTGGCGGTGCTGGTGGTATGTTAGCTGGCACAGCGGCACGTTCAGGTTCTTACACAGTCACCGTTGGTGCTGGCGGTGCGCTCTCTGGAAACAATAATGGCGCTTCAACGGCGGGTAGTGGTACAAATTCTTTAATAACAGGTTTAACTGCATTTGGTGGTGGCGGTGCTGGTTCTTACTCTAATGCTGGCGTTGCTGGCGGTTCTGGAGGCGGGGGTTCTTATGGTTCAACTAGCGCCGCAGGAGTTAGTGTAGGCGGAACGGGAACAGCAGGCCAAGGAAATAACGGTGGCACAGCAACCAATGTGGGTGTTTATCAAGGCTGGATATCTGGCGGTGGTGGTGGTGCAGGAGCGGTGGGCGGTAGTGCTACAAACTACGACACAGGTAATTCTTCTCCTTTTGGGCCTCTTGGTGGCGTTGGTTTATCATCATCTATTACTGGTTCTGCTGTAACTTACGCATCTGGTGGTCAGGCTTACTATTCAAGTACTGTTAGCGCAGACGCTACGGCTAATTCAGGAAATGGCGGTGGCGGTGCTAGAACTCAAAACATGGGAAGTAGCGGATGGAATGGCGGTTCTGGCATTGTTGTTATTGCTTATCCCGATACTTACCCAGCTATCTCTTCAATTGGTGCTGGTTTAACTTATAATGAACCTAGTCGAGCTGGTTATCGTGTTTATAGATTTACTGCCGGTACAGGCACTATTACTTTCTAATAAGGAATAAAAAATGCCTATATTTTCTGGACTATTTACATCAAGAAATCAACTTCAAGCAAGAGGAGATGATGTTTGGCCAGCGGTGCCAGATGCACCAACAATTGGTACCGCTACATCAGGCAATGCCCAAGTGTCTCTGACTTTTACTGCGCCCGCTTATGCTGGAAAACCAGCAACCATTACTAGTTTTACTGCCACATCAAATACTGGTATCTCATCCTCTAATACAGCGTCTCCTATCACAATCACTGGTTTAACTAATGGTACTGGATATAAATTTACAGTTGTCGCTACGAATGCAACAGGTACTAGCCTTCCAAGTGCAGAGTCAAACGCTGTTGCGCCAGCTGTACCGGTTTCCCCAACAATAAATTTCCTTGTAGTTGCTGGCGGTGGTTCTGGCGGTATGCAAGGTAATCGTGCAGGTGGTGGAGGTGGTGGAGGTGGACTTAAATCATCTTATGATGTTGGTGGTGGTCCTAGTGGCACACAGTTGTCTGCATTTACTGCAACTCTTGCAACAAACTACACAGTAACTGTTGGCGCTGGAGGTGCATCAACGCCCGCAGGTGCACCACAACACGGCTTTCAAGGCACTGCTTCAGTATTCAATGCAGTCACAACTACTGGCGGAGGTGGTGGTGGTGCTATTAGTAACTATGGGGCGCCTCGTGGCCCAGAACATAAAGATGGTGGTTCGAGTGGTGGTGCTAATGGATATGAGAACACACCCGGAACACCAACTGCTGATCAGGGTTATACTGGCGGCACTGGATCAACTCAATTGACAGGATATGCACAAGGCACTGGCGGGGGCGGCGGTGGTGCAGGTGGTGTTGGTGGTAATGGTACTGGCGCTAATGGTAGTTTTATGCAAGGTGGCGTTGGTGGCAATGGAAAATATAATGCAATTACGGGTGCGGGCCTTTATTACGCAGGCGGTGGTGGCGGTGCGGCAACTAACTTCGCAGGTGGCAAAGGCTTTGGACTTGGCACTCATGGCGGTGGTAACGGTGGGCAATCAGATTCTGGTACTGCGGCTTTCTATGGCAAACCTGCCGATGTAAATACCGGTGGCGGTGGTGGCGGTGCGTCCCAATTTCCCGAAAGCGGTTCAGGTTGGCCTGGAAGAAGTGGCGCTGGAGGATCAGGAATTGTTATTCTTAGATATCCAAGTTCATTAGCTATCACAGTTGGTGCTGGCTTAACTTCTTCAACTGCAACGGATGGGACTAGTAAAGTCACATCCTTTACCGCTGGTACCGGTAACGTTCAATGGAATTAAGGAAAAAAAATGGCTCATTATGCATTTTTAGATTATTATACTAACCGTGTTACTGAGGTTATTCCAGGTAAAGATGAAGGTGAAGATGGTATTGATTGGGAACAACATTATGGCGCATTGCGAGGTCAAGTATGTAAACGCACTAGTTATAACACCTATGCTGGTGTTCATCAACTAGGTGGCACACCTTTTCGTAAAAATTTTGCAAGTATTGGTTTCTTATATGATGCACCTCGGGATGCATTTCTTCCGCCAAAACCACATCCTGATTTTCTGTTGAACGAAGATACTGGTACTTGGTATACAACAAATCCAGCTTTGCGAGTTGACCGAGATTCAACACATCAAGGTGATGACACGATAACACCTGTTGAAGAAGCATGAAAACTTTTGAACTTGGTTACTTTGGAAACATTTGGGTTAAACAAAATGTTCTTGAACAAGCTGGCGAAGCCTTTGATGGGCATGAGCATAAGTTTGACCATGTGACTTTGTTGGTTTCTGGTAAGGTCAGAGTTCAAATTAAAGACAATCCACCGAAAGAATTTACTGCGCCAACATTCATTGTGATTCGCAAAGAACATCAACACAAAATTACTGCACTTGAAGACAATACAATTTATTATTGTGTTTATGCATTGCGTGATTTAGATGGAGAAACAATGGAAATATTTGGCGACCAACATGATCCCGAATCTTTTAGCACTAGAATTGATGGTTACTGGGAAAAAGTTAAAGAGTTACAGGCGATATGATAAATATCTGACTGATTTAATTAATTAAAGGAAAAACATTATGGCACATTACGCACTTTTAGATTCAAACAACGTTGTCACCGAAGTCATCACAGGTAAAAATGAAGGTGAGGATGGTATTGATTGGGAACAATGGTACGGTGAGTACCGTGGTCAAGTTTGTAAACGCACAAGCTACAATACATTTGCTGGTGTTCACAATAATGGCGGCACACCTTTTCGTAAAAATTATGCGGGAATTGGTTACACATATAGCGCAGAACGTGATGCGTTTGTTCCCCCAAAATTTATTCCAAGTTGGTCGTTAAACGAAACAACTTGTCAATGGCAAGCGCCAACATCATATCCTACTGATGGTAAGCCCTATCGCTGGGATGAGCCTACTCTTGCTTGGGTTGAGATTGTTGTGCCGCCAGTGCCTGTTGAAGACTCTGAGGTGTAATAATGAGTTATCAATATCCAGGCGGTTTAATTAGAAAAACACCGGCATCAGCCACAAGCACAGCGGCATCAGGAATGTGGACGCTTTCTCAAGCGACCACTCTGATAAAACAAGGAAATTGGCCGCTGGTTGAAAATCCTGGACAAGAGGCTTATACAACTCCTGGTACATATTCTTGGCTTGCTCCAGCTGGCGTTACTTCAATTTCTATTGTTTGTGTTGGTGGCGGCGGCCAAGGTTCTGGCGGCGGAGGTGGAGGTAATGGTGGCGGTTTAGCATATAAAAATAACTATACCGTGGTTCCCGGTGATTCTTATGCAGTTGTTGTTGGTGCCGCAGGTGGCACTTCATCTTTTGCATCTACTGTTTGTAGCGCCACTGGCGGCACCGTAAACAACAATACTCCTCTATCAGGAACCCGTGGTACTAACACTAACGGTGATGGTGGTGGTACCGGTGGTTACGCTGGATATAACACTGGCTATGGTAACGGTGGCGGTGGCGGAGCCGCGGGTTATTCAGGTGATGGCGGTAATGCCGCGTATGCGGGTGGCGGTAACGCTACTGCGGGTTCTGGTGGCGGAGGTGGTGGCGGGAATTTGAACGGTGGTGGAGGCGGTGTAGGCATTTTAGGCGAAGGGTCTAACGGAGGCTCTGGCGGGCTTGGTGGATCTGGTGGCACAAATGGAGGTCCTAGCGGCGGTACAGATTTTGGCGGTACTTATGGTGGCGGTTCTGGAGCAAACCAAATCCCCGGTTACGGCGCTGTGCGAATTATTTGGCCAGGAACAACCCGCTCATTCCCAAGTACAAGAACAGGAAATCTATAATGGAACTTTTTATTCGCATAAAGGATGGTCAACCTTTTGAGCATCCAATTTTAGGTGACAATTTTTGTCAGGCATTTCCTGATGTAGACACAAACAACTTGCCAGCAGAATTTGCTCGGTTTGTTAGAGTTGTACAACCTACTCTTGGTCCATACGAAAAAAATCAAACTATGTCTTATCAACTGGTTGATGGCGTGTATACTGATGTGTTTGCTTGTGAGCAAATGACGGCTGAAGAAATTGTCATCAAAAAACAAACTGTAAGAGATGAATGGACAGGTTTTGCTTCTTGGGTATTCAATGAAACAATTTGCGCTTTTGAAGCGCCAACACCAAAACCAAACAACGGCAAATTATATACTTGGAACGAATCAACAACAACGTGGATGCAAATAATATCAACGACTTGATATAGAAATTAAAACACGTTTGTATGACGATATATATAATATACTATGTAATAAACGAAAGATGACTTGATATGATGATTTATAATTTATTTCCAACCGGTGTTGGAAGTTTTGAGTTGGGGCGTGATTTATCTGAAATAGAAAAAAATCATATATTTAATTTGAAGCAACAATCTAATGAAGGCAACGCCAAAAGTGAAAATCCTTGGGTTTTAAAAGATAAAAAACTTAGTTCTTTGAGATCGTTTTTGAACAATTCATTACAAGAATATTTTCACGCAACAGTTTCACCCCAAGATAATCTAAAGTTAGAAATAACACAATCGTGGGTAAATTACACTACACCTGGACAATATCATCACAAACATTCGCATCAAAATTCTATAATATCAGGTGTTTTTTATGTTCAAACGATAAAAGAAATAGATAAATTACATTTTTTTTCAGAGACTTATAAACAGATTAAAGTTATCCCAAAAGAAACTCATGCTTACAATTCAGACTCCTGGTGGTTACCAGCTGAAACTGGCACTTTGCTTTTATTTCCTTCACACCTAATACACATGGTACTTCCGACAAATGGAGTCTCTAATTGGCAATCAGGTGGTGACAAGATTAATCCAGACACATCACAAAAAGATGTTAGAATTAGTCTTTCGTTTAACAGTTTCTACAAAGGACAACTTGGAAGTGATGAGATGTTAACCGGTTTGACAATATAAACTTTTTTGTTTAACCAAATATACCCGCCTCATCAGCGGGTTTTTTGTTTCTCTAGATATTATAAATAGAAGAAAGAAATTCATAAGGGGCACAAAAAATGAGTACTAGCAAACCAGCAACAAGAGAAGAATTTAAACAATTTTGTCTCAGAAGACTAGGTGCACCTCTCTTAGAGATAAATGTAGATGACGATCAAGTTGAAGACTGCATAGAAATTGCGTTTCAATACTACTACGACTATCACTACGATGCAACGGAAAAAGTCTATTTAGCACATCAAGTCACAGACACCGATAAAACTAACAAATATATCACAATACCAGATTCAGTTGTTGGTGTGATGAATGTTTTTGACATTGGTGACAGCTACTCTACAAATAATCTTTTTAATTTACGATATCAAATTTCTCTGAATGACTTGTACTCATTCAATACGGGTCCATTTGCGCCATACGTCATGGCGTTTCAAAACGTTGCTTTAGCAGAAGAATTGTTTGTTGGTAAACAATCTTTGAGATTTAATCGTCACATCAACAGAGTACACATTGATATGTCGTGGGACACAAAAGTTGAAACTGGTGAATATATTATCATTGAAGGCTACAAGAAAATTGATCCCGACACATTCACCGATGTTTACAATGACAGATTTTTGCAGAAGTATTGCACAGCACAAATCAAAAAACAATGGGGCGAAAACTTGAAGAAGTTTGAAGGCATCTCAATGCCAGGTAATGTGTCGTTTAATGGGCAAAAAATTTGGGACGAAGCAACAGAAGAAATTCAAGCACTAGAGTCAGAAGTCATTAGCACATATTCATTACCAGTTACTGACATGATGGGCTAATCACAATGGCACGCAATCGCTATTTTAATCAGTACACACCAATCAAGCAAGAGCAAACTCTTGTTGAAGATTTGATTATTGAATCAATTAAGATTTATGGTGTAGATGCTTATTACTTACCAAGAACGCACGTAAATTTAGATTTAATTTACGGTGAAGATTCTTTGATGATTTTTGATGATGCGCTTGAGTTAGAATTGTACATAAAAAGTTTTGATGGATTTCAAGGGCAACAAGACTTTATATCAAAGTTTGGTTTACAAATTGAAGAGACAGTTACATTTTCTGTTGCACAAAAAAGATTCAATCAGTTTTTGAAACCAACGTTTCTGACTGAGTATGGATACAATATGAAGAACGAAGACGGTGACGCTTTGCTTGACGAACAGTCTTATGACTATGGAACTATACCTAGACCAAGAGAAGGTGATTTGATTTGGGTACCAATGATCAAAGCAATGTATGAAATTAAGTTTACTGAAAACATTGAAAACTTCTATCAACTAGGTAAACTTTACACATTTGAAATGCGTTGCGACAAATTTGAATACTCTAGCCAGCGTATTGATACAGATGTTGTTGAAATTGACGATATTGAAGATGAATTCAGCACATCATTGGCAAACGTTGAAAAACTTCTCGTTGAAGACAATGATCTATTGACCCTAGAAGACGGCACATACATTGTCAACGAAGCAAATGTTGTTTTGGCCGCAGTGATTTCAGCAGATAATGAAAACATTGGGCAGAAAATCATTGACGATGACATTCTAGATTTCTCAGAGAAAAATCCATTCTCACTAACAAGGAACTTCTAATATGATGTTCGGACACGATTTTTATCATGGAACACTCAGACGTTATGTCATCATGTTTGGCAATCTATTCAATGAAATTCAAATTGAAAGATACAACACCGCAGGAACAAAAGTTCAAACACTAAATGTACCTATTGAGTATGGACCGAAACAAAAATTTATTCAAAGAACCATTTCTGATCCTGAGGGCAATCGTGAAATATCTACTACTCTGCCACGCCTTGGCTTTGAGTTTACTAGTATGTCATATGTGGGTCAACGAAAATTAAATAGCGCACACAAAATTTCAAGAGGTGTCAATACTGGCGGGCTTGACTTTAACTTTATGTATTCACCAGTGCCATATGACTTTAATTTTTCTTTGCACATTCTAACAAAAAATACTGAAGATGGTACACAGATTGTAGAACAAATTGTACCGTTTTTTACACCAGACTTTACAGTCACAATGAAAATGGTGCCTGAAATGGATTTGAATATGGACATACCAATTGAATTAATTTCTGTTACAGCATCAGATACATACGAAGGCGACTTTGATTCACCTAGAATTCAGACGTTTCAATTAGACTTTGTTATCAAAGGCTATTTGTTCGGACCTGTCAATAAATTTAAATACATTGTCAGAGAAGATGTTAATCTTATTGATGATGGTTCTGCAATCAATAAAGCAATCATATCTACACAGACATTTACTGGTAACTCTGAGTTTGAAGTAACTGAAACTCAAACTAATAACAATGGATATACGTCATAATAAAATGAAAAAAACTATTGATGAAAAATTGAATGACATATTTGATGTGCAGGGTAAGATTGTTGAGCAAGCATTGCCTGTAGTAACAGTAAAACAATCCAAAGAAGTGGTTCTTACTGATACACCAAATGATGAATCAATTGATGCAGACTATGAATATGCAAGAGAGAATCTAAAGTTATTCATAGAGCAAGGCAAAGTTGCTATGGAGAACATTATCTTTTTAGCTAAAGAAGGTGAATCGCCAAGAGCATATGAAGTTGTGGGTCAACTAATCAAAACACTTTCAGACACAAACAAAGATTTGTTAGACTTAGGCAAAAAAGTAAAAGAATTAAAATCTAAAAAAGATGACACACAGCAAGCGCCACAGCAAGTAACAAATGCACTTTTTGTTGGTAGCACAGCAGAATTGCAAAAGTTAATAGGTAAAAGATGACAGCAAAGTCGTACTTAGGAAACTCTAATTTAAAAGCATCTGGTGTACCACTCAACTTCACTAAAGACGAAATTGAGGAGTATCTTAAGTGTGCAGACGATCCAATATATTTCATTGAAAATTATTGTAAGATTGTCACGCTTGATCACGGGCTTCAGCCATTTAAATTGTATGACTGCCAAAAGAAAAAAGTAAAAATTATCCACGAAAATCGTAAAGTCATTCTCATGGAAGGGCGACAGCAGGGTAAAACAACTACTTCAGCCGCATATATTCTTTGGTACACACTCTTTCAAGGTAGCAAAACTGTATCTATTTTAGCAAACAAAGCAACGGCTGCCCGAGAAGTTTTGTATCGTTATCAAATCATGTACGAAAATCTTCCGACATGGCTACAACAAGGTGTTACAACATGGAACAAAGGTGACATTGCTTTAGAAAATGGATCAATTGTGTTTACATCCGCAACAAGCACATCAGGTATTCGTGGTAAATCTGTTAACTTGCTCTACGTTGACGAAGCGGCTATTATACCAAACAATGTAGCAGAACAATTCTTCACCTCAGTTTATCCAACAATTTCTGCTGGTGAAACAACAAAGATTCTGCTAAGTTCTACCCCATTAGGATACAACCACTTCTGGAAGTTCTGGAATGATGCAGAAAGCGACAGAAATGGATTTGTCAATCTCTTTATTCCATACTGGGAAATACCAGGGCGTGATGAAGCATGGGCATCTGAACAGCGTAGACTACTTGGCGAATTAAAGTTCAATCAAGAAGTGCTATGTAATTTCTTAGGCTCTAGTCTTACACTCATTGCTTCAGATTCAATTGCACAAATGTCTGCTGATCCTATTATTTACCAAAAAGATGGGCTTGATATCTACTCAAATGTAGAAAAAGATCATGCGTATTGCATTATTGCAGACACAGCAAAAGGCGTTGGTTCAGACTATTCAGCATTTCAGATTATAGACATAACGAAAATGCCGTATAAAATAGTCGGCAAGTACAAAAACAATCAAATCAGCCCGTTGCTGTATCCATCAGTACTTTACAGAGTAGGTAAAGAATATAACGAAGCATATGTTTTGATTGAAATCAATTCGTCAGAGCAAGTTGCAGAAATTTTATATAGCGAATACGAATATGAAAACATTATTTCTGTTACTCGAACCACACAAGGGCAAGTTGTCAATGGTGGCTTTGGTAACGGCAAAACTCAACTTGGTGTTATCACCGACAAGAAAGTTAAACGCATCGGTTGCTCTAACTTCAAATCAATGGTTGAAGAAAAGAAACTCATTATCAATGATGCAGACACAATTTCAGAAATATCAACATTCATTCAGAAAAGAAACAGTTATTCTGCTGATGAAGGTTATCACGATGACTTAGTAATGCCTTTAGTTCTTTTCTCATGGTTGACAACAAACTCATATTTTAAGGAGTTAACAAACATTAATATACGAAAAGAATTGTATGAAGCAAGAATCAAAATAATTGAAGAAGAAGTCACACCTTTCGGCTTTATAAATAACGGTGAAGAAGAAAATCAAATAATTGATGTGAACGGTCAGGTTTGGCAAATAGAGAATTATCATAAATCTGATTTTTTATAAATAAATCAAACAAACCCACATTATTATAACAAGGAGAATTCAATGGCTATAAGTCTAATTTCACCAGGAATTAAGATCACCGAATCGGATTTGGTGTCTTCCTCACAAGCAATATCTTCAACATCTGGCGCATTTTCTGGACAATTTCGTTGGGGACCAATAGATACAGCAGTACAAGTTTCTAATGAAACTGAATTAGTAAATGAATTTGGTAAACCAAATGCAACTAACGTAGTTGACTTTTTGTCAGCATCTAACTTTTTAGGTTATACTAGTTCATTGTTTGTGGTTCGTGCCGCAAACACAGCTTTGAACGCTACAGCAGAAGCAACAACTGGCTCAAACACAGCAGGTACTGGCGTTTCAATTAAAAATGAAGATGTATACATTAACACGGCATCGTTTAACAATGGTCCATGGGCTGGTCGTTATTCTGGCGCATTAGGAAATGCACTTAAAGTTTCTTTGTGCCCTAGTTCGGCAGCTTTTAGTAGCACATTGACAGGAACATATAGCGTAACAGCAGGTTCTACGACAGTTACTGGCTCCAGTACTGCGGCAAATACAGAAATGCAAGTTGGCGACATTCTTGTATTAAGTGGTCGTGCAACTAAAGTTACTGCAATTGCCAATGCAACATCATTGACAATTGAATCCGCACACTTAACTGGTGCTTCAGCCGCTACAGGTGTGCGCCGTTGGGAATTCTTTAGTGAGTTTGATTCTGCACCAGGAACATCTACAGCAGGAACAACCGCTGGTGCAACTAATGACGAATTGCATGTTGTTGTTGTTGACAAGACTGGCGATATTTCAGGCACAGCAGGCACAGTTTTAGAAAAGTATGGATATCTTTCTAAAGGTTCTAACGCTAAAGCTGACTCTGGTGGTAGCAACTACTATCCAACTGTAATTAATGAGCGTTCTAACTGGATTTTGTGGACAGATCACGACAATGCAGGTACAAATTGGGGTAACACATTGTCTAGCACAACATATACAGCAGTAACTGTTCCTAAAGCATATACTTTAGCTGGTGGATCTGATGGTAATGCATTAACAGATGGTGATAGATCGACAGCTTATGTTTTACTTGCAAACAAGCAAGAAGTTCCAGCATCTATTATTGTAGCTGGCCAAGCAAACGCTACAGTAATAAACAGAATTATTGCCGATGTTGCTGAAGTTAGAAAAGACGTTGTTGTTGCCGTATCTCCATTAAGATCAAACGTTGTTAACAATGCTGGTTCTGAAGCATCTTCTATTTCTACATTTGCAGACACAGTAACTCGTTCTACATACGCAGTTATGGACAGCGGATGGAAATATCAGTACGACAAATACAATGACACATATGTTTATGTACCATTGAATGCTGACACAGCAGGTTGCATGGCACGTAACGATTCGGTTCGTGAGCCATGGTTATCTCCAGCTGGTTTCAACAATGGACGTATTCAAAACTTAGTTCGTTTAGCTTACAATCCAAATCAAGCTGACAGAGACACATTGTACAAAGCCGCAGTCAATCCAGTTATTACACAAGTTGGCCAAGGCACAGTTTTATTTGGCGACAAAACATTCACATTGAAAAACACTTCAATGAATCGTGTCAACGTTCGTAGATTGTTTATTGAATTGCAAAAAACAATTGGACAAGCCGCAGACAATGTATTGTTTGACCAAAATGATGAAACAACAAGAAGTGGTTTTGTAAGTCTAGTTGTTCCTTATTTGAGAAGCGTTCAGTCTAGAAGAGGTATCACAGCGTTCAGAGTTGTTTGTGACGCATCAAACAATCCAGAAGATGTAGTAAATGCTAATGAATTTGTTTGCGACATTTTTGTGCAACCAATTCGTTCTGTTAACTTCATTCAACTTAACTTTGTCTCTGTAAGAGGTACCGCTACATTTGCTGAAATTGCCGCATAAATAATAGAGAACAAATAAGGAGAATTATATGGCAATTACAACAATTAGCGATTTGAAAACCGTCCTTAATACGGGCGCCCGTTCAAATTTGTTTAAAGTTACCTTAACAGGCAAAAATTTAACACAACTGGAAAATGAAGATTTTAGTTTCTTGTGCAAAGCCGGTCAACTGCCAGGATCAACTTTAGGCCTCATTGAAATTCCATTTTCAGCTGGTAGACGATTCAAAGTTGCAGGCGACAGAACATTTGCTGACTGGACGTCAACAGTTATCAATGATTCAAATCACAAAATCAGAGAAACACTAGAAGATTTGCAGAAACAATACGGAACTACTAATTATGATTCAGGAACTTCTAAAACACTTGTTGGAGGAGTTGGAACAGACTTTTCTACTATTGTAGTTGAACAACTCAATCAAGTAGGCACTGTGGTATATTCATATACTTTAGTGAACTGTTGGCCTAGTGATATCAGTACTATTGATTTGTCTTATGACTCTACAGATACTCTTGAAGAGTTTACCGTAACTTGGTCTTATGACTACTTTACATTCAAATAAGGAATAAAAAATGGCAACCGAATTCAATATTGATACATTTAGAGGAAAATTAAATGGCGGATCAAAAGCAAATTTATTTCGTATGGACATTGAAGGACTTCCTAATGACATTGTACTAGACGAATTTTCTGTTCTGTGTAAATCTGGTGCAATTCCAGCATTTACGTTGGGTGTGATTGAAGTTCCGTTTAGAGGAAGACGAATTAAAATTCCTGGTGATAGAACATACGGAGATTGGACAGCAACATTTGTTAATGATGACAAACAAGACATTCGCAAAAATTTTGATAAATGGTTGGCAAGCATTGTTGATCCTGATGGAGGAAAAGATTTAGCAGGAGATAATTCAGAAGACTATCGTTGTACTCTTACTGTTAATCAATTAAAACCTGATGGCACAGTTGCTAGAGTATACAAGTTATTTGATGCATTTCCAACAGATGTTTCTGCTATTGATTTATCTTATGACACTACGGATGCAGTTCAAGAATTTACTGTTACATTCCAATATCACTATCTTGATGTTGGTGTCGGAGATGGTGACCCTGAAGCCGGAACATCATCATAAAAAAGACTTAAACAATGAAATTTACGCAACATAAATAATTGCGTAATAGTTGTCAATAATGGGGGCTATTACGCCCCCATTTCTTTTTAGAGAGACTCAAATATGGCGATAAAACTTTTTGGATATAAGATTGGTAAAGATGATGTTGAAGCAGAACAGTTAAAATCGTTTGTTCCACAAACCGATGATGATGGCTCAGTAGCTATCTCTGGCGGTGGTGTTTATGGTACTTACATGGACCTTGAGGGGCAGATAAGAACCGATGCTGACTTAATTAAGAAATATCGTGAAATGGCACTTCAGCCTGAATGTGATGCCGCTATTGAAGACATTGTGAATGAATCACTAGTGTTTGAAGACGGTGACTATCCAGTTCAAATCATCTTAGATAAACTTGAACAACCCGAATCAATCAAGAAAAAGATTCGTGATGAATTCTACTATGTTATGAAGTTACTTGACTTTAACAATCAAGGCTACGATATTTTCCGTAGATGGTATGTTGATGGGCGATTGTACTATCACATGTTAATTGACGAAAAGAATCCTAGATCAGGATTGAAAGAAGTTCGTTACATTGACCCACGCAAAATTCGCAAAGTTCGTGAAGACAAGCGTAGAACAGTTAGTTCAGAAGCATCACAAGTAACACAAAAATATCACGAATACTTTATCTACTCAGATAAAGGTTTTGCAAGGGATGGTTCTCAAGGCATCAAGATTGCAGTAGATGCAGTATGTTACACAAACTCTGGCATCACAGATAAAGATGGCAAAGTAATTATTTCTCATCTACACAAAGCAATTAAACCACTCAATCAACTGCGTATGCTTGAAGATGCGACAGTTATCTATCGTATTTCAAGAGCGCCAGAACGTAGAATCTTTTACATTGACGTTGGTAACTTACCGAAGATGAAAGCTGAACAGTACTTGCGTGAAGTTATGCAAAGGTACAAAAACAAACTAGTCTACGATGCACAGACTGGCGAAATTCGTGATGACAGACGATTTCAAACAATGCTAGAAGACTTCTGGTTGCCACGTAGAGAAGGTGGTAAAGGTACAGAAATCACCACTTTACAGGGTGGGCAAAACTTAGGTGAGATTGATGACGTATTGTACTTTCAAAAGAAAATGTTTAAAGCATTGAATGTACCAGTTTCACGTTTAGAAGCTGACAATGGATTTTCTTTAGGTCGTGCTTCAGAAATTACTAGAGATGAATTAAAGTTTGGCAAATTCATTTCACGTTTACGTTTAAGATTCTCACATTTGTTTGACAGGATGCTTGAAACACAACTTCTTCTAAAGGGCATATGCACTCGCAAAGAGTGGCAACAAATGCAAGAAGAAATTAGCTATGACTACCAATCCGATTCACACTTTGCAGAATTAAAAAATGCTGAACTTATGAAAGATCGATTGAGTCTTTTGTCTGATGTTGATAACTATGTCGGCAAA
>SXGQ01150558.1_pt1 | contig 43997 bp, 74 predicted proteins | sample 3178371 | NCBI WGS metagenome assembly SXGQ01 (sample SAMN11356859, study PRJNA531348) | freshwater metagenome | isolation source: freshwater sample F1-20 | place: China: Fuxian Lake, Yuxi | collected 2017-12-25
AACATGAATAAAATTTTAATCTACGCTTTTACCGCTCTTTTTATTGTATCTTGTGAGGATACTGATAAATGTGAAGACCGCATTGAAGAGCATACAGTCTCTGAAAATATTGAGGAACTAGATTCGTCATCTTGCTCTGCATGGCCAACTCATTATAAGACGTACTCTCTAGACGGTTGCGAGTACATAGTAGTTGGATTTGGTCACAACAGATGGGGATCACATAAAGGTAATTGTTCTAATCCAATTCACAAGGGACAGCATCCAATACCATATCAACCTGATATAGTTGAGGAAGACTCATATCAGCAGGATTACCCTTTGTTTGAAAAAGAAAAACATTTTGACTGTTACGTTACTGAAATAGTTCCAGAGGACGAAGGGCACTCCTATGTTTACACTGAGTGCGGTATAGCCTTTATTACCGATAAGAACTACAAGGTAGGACAGAAACTAAAAGGATTTAAATCTCCCAAACACAAATGAGAATATTAATTACCGGAGGTGCTGGCTACATAGGATCTCACACAGCAGTTGAAGCTCTTAGGGAAGGACATGATGTTGTAATAGTTGATTCATTTATCAGTTCTTCTAAATCAACCATCGAAAGAATAGAAAAAGCTAGCGAGAGGAAATTCGAAGTTATCGAGTGCAACTTAGCCGATCCAATAGAAGTAATTCTATCTAAGTTTAATAACACTTATCCAAAGTTCGATGCTGTTATACACTTTGCGGCTTTAAAATCTTCTCCGGAATCTGTAGAGGTTCCAGTTACCTACTACGACAACAATATGTCATGTCTTCTGAATGTGATTAAACTCTGTGAGCATAAAGGGATTAAAAATTTCATATTCTCTAGTTCTGCAACTGTCTATGGAGAACCTAAGTTTCTCCCGATTACGGAGGAGCATCCCATCGGAAGAGCAACAACACCATATGGAAATACCAAAGTTTTTGGTGAATGGATTCTCGAGGACGTAACAAGCAGAAATAGATTAAAGTCTGTGGCTTTAAGGTACTTCAATCCTGCTGGAGCAGACTGGACATATCTAATTGGTGAATCCCCTCTATGGAGACCTAATAACCTTGTCCCCATAATAACCCAATCTGCAGCTGGTGCCTATGGACCTTTAGTAGTAACCGGATCAGATTTTCCTACGCCTGATGGCTCAGCTATCAGAGATTACATACACGTTACAGATTTAGCAAAGGCTCATTTATGTTCTTTAGAGTGGTTAAAGGATCAGGAAACTGGGACTTTCGACTATTTTAATATAGGCACTGGGAAGGGAACATCAGTAATGGAAATGGTTGAAACATTCTGCTTTTCTATAGAACCGGATTTACTAATCTGTGAAAAAGGAGATAGAAGGCACGGAGATCCAGCTGAGGTTTGGTGTGATGCTTCTAAGGCGGAAAGAGTTCTAGGATGGAAAGCCAAATTCGGAATAAAGGATATTCTAAGAAGTGCCTGGGAGTGGGAGAAGAGATCTAGAAACATCTTCATGGAGGATTAAAAACAGGGAAAGGGAACAATAGATCCATATATAGATAAAAGTCTATATGATGATCTATTTCTTAATGTTCTTTATCCCGGCAATTCCTATATGGTTAATATTGGAGCTATTGTCATTTTTCTCAAGGAGAGAAGAAGATAAGCTGACAGGATTTAGTACTAGGATCATCGTGTTCTACCTATGGCCTTTCATGCTATATTATTTATGCCATGAGTTCAGGTCAAGGTGGATTAGATAAAAAATCCAGAGATGAGAAAAACGAAACAGAGCAAGCCTAAAGAGGCTGAGGTTACTGATTTAGAGGTAGCCAGAAAAATGATAAAAATACACCAGAGTGCACAGGACAGGAAACTGGAGTTCGATTTATCTTTTGAGTCAGTAAAAAAACTACTAATGTATCAGACCTGCTACTATACAGGTAAGAAATTCGAGGACGAGGGTCTTATGGCAAGGAGTTTCGATAGAATAGATTCAGCAAAAGGATACGTAGAAGGCAATGTAGTTGCGTGTACAGTTGATATAAACGGGAAAAAGAGCAATCTTTCATTAGAGGAAATAGAGTGCTTATACGTAAAATTAATCAATAGGTCTAATACAAGAAAAGAATTAGAAGATATAAAAGTTGAAATTACAGACATCAAGGATATCTCGGAATAAGATATATAACCCATGGGACTAAAGCACTTAAATAATTTCCCGGTATATGAGGGAGAGACCAAGAAAACATTTGGTGATCTGTTAATTACTGATAGCGATATAGAATTTTTAAATACTAAGGGGGTAGATTTAGCGGTAAAAGTTAATAAGGTCCGAGGCGTAAATAATAGCATAAGATATCAGACATGGGGAAATGACCAAATTGTGTTTGATGTTGATCTGATGGATCTTGGAGTTTCTGATACTATAAAAAATTTAGAAGAATTCTCAGGGTGTGACTTCCTCCCAAATTTTCTAAGGAGATATTCTATAATTATTCGCTACTCTGCTAAGAAAGATTTAACCCCCGGTAAATACGAGATTGGTCCTTACTTTAGCGGAGCACATGATCTAGGTAGAGGCATAAAAGTTGAAATTGGATTCGAAACGCTAGAAGAATTGGCTAATGCAATTAACGGAAGCATCAATGAAATATTTAATGATTTCAAGAAAGTTAGAATAGCAACATCATGGGATCTTAGGAAAGCTCCTGTTATAGAATCCTACATTAAAAAAGAAATTAAAACGATATATTCAAATCTGATTAATATATTTTTAGAGAAGGGTAAGATGAATCCTAAAGATGTGGATGATAGTTTAGGAGTCATATTACTAGCAAGTTCACTGGAAGAAAACCCAGAAGAAATAGAAACTTTTAATTCCCTACCGGAAAAATCAAGAAAAGAACTCCTGACAGGCTGGGGATTTATTCTAAAAGAAGGAGATCTCACCCTATCCACACAGAAAGTGTCAGCAGTTAAGAAATATCTTAGTTTAAAAAAGGTTTGGGATTTAATATAGAGATGATTTTAAGCTTTCAAAAATATTTAAAAGAATCTATCGAAGCCGAGATGAAAGTCCCAGACTACATCGAGAAAATAGCTGAGATTTATTCCAAAAAAGGCAGATCTTTGTATGTGGTAGGCGGAGCAGTTAGAGATCATTTACTAGGAAAAACCCCCAAGGATTTTGATTTGGCAACTGATGCCACCCCCGATGAATCAATCGATATGCTTTCCCCGTATTATAAGGTTCTTGAATTAGGCAAGGCTTTCGGAGTAATTAAGGTTATGATTCCCGAGGATCCAGAGGGAGTAGAGATTGCCACATTTAGGGAGGAAACATATAAGGATACTAGGAGACCGGATTCTGTTAAATATTCTTCTATCGATAAGGATGTCATGCGAAGGGATCTCACTGTAAATGCTCTTTTCTATGACATAAAGGGAGGTAGGATAGTTGATCTGGTTGGCGGAATAAAAGATATCGAGGGCGGTTTAATAAGAACGGTGGGAAATCCTGGTGACAGATTTTCTGAGGATCCACTTAGAAAATTAAGGACGGTAAGGTTTGCATCAAAGCTAGGTTCTAAGATAGATCGGGAAACACACCAGGCTTTGCTAACTGATCCTATTTTTCACAACATCTCAGTGGAAAGAATCCGTGATGAATTTCTTAAGATTCTTAAAAGCTCTAATGATGTAGGAGAATCTATTAATATGCTTCAGTCGTATAACATGCTGTCACAAGTATTTCCCAATCTGGAAACAGAAACAAATACATGGTCAGAAAAGTTTCCTCTAGTTACCGTTGCTCTTATACTTAGAGCAAATCCAATTGAAAAAATAGAAAGAGAATTAAATAAACTTTCTTGGACATCGGAGGAAATAAACCGCATCTCATTTCTTTTAAGTCTTCTATCTTTATCAGAGGATAACGTTTACGAGATCAAAAAGAAAATGGACACTATAAAGTTCTATTATTTGGAGGAAATCACGGAATTTGCTAAGTTATCGGGAATCGACAATGATTTAATTCTTGCTTTCTTGGAATATAAACCGAGCATTTCAAGTAAAGATCTAATGGATCAAGGATTTAAAGGACCGGAACTAGGAAAAGAAATCAAAAAGAGAGAAGGCTTGGAATTTAAAAAGATCCTTGATAAAAGATAAATAAAGCCATGGAACACATTGAATTATACGAGAACTTTAATCAACCAGAAAGAAAAACCTTTACTGAAGATGAAATAGTTTACTATGAGAAACTATGGAACTGGCTACCCCAGAAATACAGGTATAATCAATTTTTTCTGAAGCTTTGGAATCAGGTAAAGCTCAAGAAATTTCTAAGTAAAAAGCAATGGACACAGCTAGAGTATTTACTTAAAAACGGTAAATCTCAATACGAAGCTGGAAATTTACCATCCAATTATTAATATGAAGAATATAGATCTGTATGAGTCTTTTCCTTATAGAGACGATGAATCCGAAACTTCGGAAGAGGCTTTATCTGAATTTATTCAAGAAATCTGGGAGGATATAAAAAATTATCTAGAAGATAATAGTTTAGAATCTGATTATCTGATTGCAGATTCAGAATCGTTTATAATCGAGTATTGGCCAAAGAGTATGAATGGAGCAATCCCTGCCAGGATATCATACATAATCGACGCTCTAAAAGAAAAGATCGAGGATGAAATACAAATAGGTATCTCTTGGAGTTTTGGACCTAACGGAAATGCACAGAGACTAATATTTACTTTGGACTCTGAAATAAAACCAGATTCACTTACAGATAAGATATTAAAAGTTAAAAAAGCTTTAAAGTTCGCTTAATTTTTATTTCTCGTAACGGAGAATTATATTTACCAAAAAATTAATCTATGAAAGTGATTATAGCGGGTGGTAGAGATTTTATGGATCTAGAGCTCCTTTACCGGTCTTGCGCAGAAATACTCAAAGATAAGACAGTCTTAGAAATCGTTAGCGGGTGCGCTAAAGGTGCGGATAGAGCTGGCGAAAAATACGCGGAATTCAATAAGATACCGATTAAAAAATTCCCAGCTGAATGGGATAAGTATGGCAAGTCTGCAGGCTATCGCAGAAACAAGGATATGGCAGAATACGCAGATGTTCTGATAGCTTTCTGGAACGGAGAAAGCAAAGGAACAAAGCACATGATAGATCTAGCCACCGCCAACAAATTAGAAGTACACATAATAAAATACACATGAGCACATTTATTAAATTAACACACAGATTTCCTTCCCACGGGGATCTCCGGTTGAATCCGATGTTTATAGTTTCCATGAATAGAATGGACGAATACACCGAAGTTTACTGCATGGGAATGGACTGTTCATGGGAGGTACAGGAAACACCGGAAGAGATTATAAAGCTTTCGGAAACTAAAAAGTATTTCACTACCTTTAAATCAGAATAATGTGAACAGTCGGGTGGCGGAATGGTAGACGCAAGTTATTTATACGAAAGTTATAGGTTCGAATCCTATCCCGACTACTATTTATTAACCTTTAAATCAGAGCAATGAGCAGGTACACAATAGAAAATGTAGGTGAAAATAAATCCCTAACTTACGGTTGGGATCACGCACTCGGATACTTTTATGATATTACGGACACAAGTAAAAATGAGGACGATCCCGGATTTCTTATAGAGGAGAAATGCTCATTCATCAATAAATTTTCTAGAAATGATTTTTCGGAGATCCTTATTAAATGGAAAGCTCCACAGAAACACCTTTTAGCAATATCGCTAGATTTACCATTTTAGCGGTAATCTATTTTTCCAGCAGTTTTGCTCCCGAGCTCTTTCATAACGCTTTCTACAAATCCATCCCAATCACATCCCGATGCTCTTGCCTTACCTTCTAATGATGCTTCTACCCTGAATTCACGATAGCTTGAAGATCCTCTCACGACGTGCCATTCTACAGAGCAATCGGAAGCATCTACAAAATGTACAAATTTAGAACCGTTACCATTTTTTACTACAGCATTCTCTATTGCGTCCTGAATTTCATCCTCGGTAAAAGATGGAGATTCTTCGGAAGGTTTAACATAGGGAAGCATATCGCTAAGGATAGCATCAGTGTCGGTTTCTATCTCATAGTCATCCCTGTCTTCGCTAAATATTGCTTCAAATTTTAGTTCTTCTGAGCTCTCCGTATAATCTAGATCTACTCCCATATTATTAGTGGAAACAATGAAATAATCTTCTGCACTTGGAGCAAGTGAACCCAGAGCATCCCTAATGTCTAATATGTAATAATACTCGTCGGAGTAGGACTCCTTAAATAATTTATTTGGAGATTGGTCAGACCCAAAATTTTTTAGATGCCTCATCACGAATTTTTATTCTATATATCCCTATTTACCTAATAGATCTTTCATAATATAGGAATCCCTCTCTTCTAAAGGAATTAAGCTAAGATCAACATACTCAATCTTCTCTAGTTCTAGATAATTTTTTATTATTGAATCAAGCTTAATTATTTCACTTTTGTTGTGATATCTAATACCATCCTGTTCATCATCCTCCAGAAAGGGCGGAACATAGTAAATCCGGTGCCACTGGTTTAGTGATTTTAGGATCTCTTTCTGAATATGATTGATTGTTGCTATATCTTTAAGAGACAGTTGTGAGCTAAATCTTGATCTAAAGTAGAAGTAGTTTAAAATAGAACTAGAGTCACAGATGATCCATTCTTTACTACCGACATACATTCTCTCCCTTCCTAGTTGCTTATAGAATATTACTATCTGATCTACGGGGGTGTCAGGAATACCCCATTCCGCTATATAATCAGTAGCTGCTTCACCGACAAATATGGAATTACCTTTCCTTATTTTTAGTCCATGGTGGACTGATGCTGCTAGTGTGCTTTTACCCGACGATGGTGCACCTATTATAGAAACTAATTTAGATCCAACCTCTCCCTTCATTAATCTTATTTTATACCTATATGCGAAGGGTATATTATTATTTCATCCAAACGATTTAATTTTTTTCCCCCGTATAGTTTTTGTAAATTGGCTATATAAAAGAAACTATGAACAAGATATTAGAATCATTAGCTCCCTTCTGCCACTCTAAGAACATTGGAAATGCTCTTAAGAATACAGAAGAGCCTACTCCAAGAGTTAAATTTCTGATTACTCTTCTCGAGGAACTAAATATCCCGTACGAGATAGACTCTTTTATTGTTAGAGAAATACCCTTTCATAACATTATCCTAAGAGGGACAAATAACCGCATGGTTATAGCCCATCATGATATCGTAAATCCGGAATCTGATAATGCAAACGATAACTCAGCTTCAGTAATTAATGCGATCTATTTAAAATCGTTAGTCCCGGAATTAAATGTAGTTCTTACTGACGGAGAAGAAGTTGGTTTTGTTGGTGCCAACCATTTAGCCAAGCAGATTCTATGTGGGGACTTTGGTGATATCGAATGGGTTCTTAATATAGAACTAAGCGGTAAAGGTGGAAAGAATTTCATGATAGGCGCTCATGACGGTAAGCTTACCGAACATATATTGGGCATTTTTGACGCTCCTATAGTGCAAACTCCTCCGAGTGACTGCTATGCTTTATCCAAGTATGGTATTGATACGAATGTCATCAACCCACTACCTATGCTACTAGAAGGCGAGTCTGGAATCAAACAAGGGGATTCTTTTTTGGATAATTCTTCCTGGTACCTTTGTCACAGTAAAGCAGATTCTCTAGAGAAAATATCTCTTAAAGATATGAATGAGTTTGTCACTGAGGTTCTATATCCGATAGTAACCCACAAATAGGCAGGATATATAAAAACAAAATCATTAGTTCTTCATGAAGAATCTAAAGAAATTCTCCGAGTTCTCATCACATAGTATTAGTGAGAGCCTGACACCTCTAGAAATGGAAAAATGGCCTTCTAATTGGAAGAGCATGCCAATATGGAAAGATCTGGAGGATATGGGATTCGAAGAGACCACTACTACCGGACAGACTAGAAATGGATCCATCATGATCAGAACTACCAATCCAGGAATAGCTAGGGTTTATCCAGAAGGAATAGTTCTTCAACCATCAGGCTACATTAGGGATAAAGGTGTAACATCGGGATTCATTAAGAGATACCGGGACGATTTTAAACTTTATGACATGTTTAAATATCTTGCTGATAGATTTGGTAATGAATTAAAGAGATTATCCCCTTCGGGGTATCATGGTCCATTAACGCAGGAACAAGTAAGTGAAATCAATCTAGGTACCAAATCAAAGTGGTTTTGGAATAATGAAACCCAGTCGGTTGACATAAAGGGGTCATTCATACAAAGCAAAAACTCTAATGCTGAAATATTATTCACTATAAATTTTGGAAATATTAAGGGAAATTTCGAAATCAACAGGGGAGGTGGTTTAGACTCGCTTGAATTTTTACCAGTGGCCGTAGAAGGGAACCTGAGCATTACATCACGAGGGATCGTAATCCAAGATTTAAAAACATTCCCGACATTAAAGGTTGGAAAGGATTTACGTATTGGCTGCGATTTAAAATCTATGGATGGTTTCAGTGATTTAGATAGAAATATCGGCGGGTTTATTTGTAATTATTTTACAGCAATCCCATTTAATACGGAAACAGTAGCAAAAATAATGGAAACAGAAGCTCCAATATATCGGATATCTGGTTATAGTGATACCACAGTATATGTATATGATGTTGAGGAGGCTAAAGAATTAGTTCTGACCTCCGGATTGGTTAGCGACGAATATTTTAAGAAAAATCCATTGGATCTAAGATTTCTAAAGAATCTGCCCGAGTTAAAAGCCGGTATTTTAAAAAGAACTGGCTTGAAGGATTTTTCAGATCTTGGTAATCTATTAAGCGGCGGACACCTTTAGATCAGATAAATAGGTCACTAAATATTTGATGGGATATATAGGTACATGATACTTAAATTCCATCAATTCATATCCGAATCGGAGGATAAAAAATCCAAGTCCAAAAAATCCAAGAAAAAAGATGTTTGCAATGAATGCAATAAGAAGATGGACGAGTGCTGTTGTCAGGATTATGGTGGAGGGTATCTAGGAGCAGAAATGCCATCAAATTTACTTTACTAATTATGATTAAAGCTTTTGTTATTAAATCCCACACCATTAAAGAGGCAAAAGAGGTTTGGGGTGAATCAGTGTTGAACGACATTTTCAACATTACACGCAGGGTTAAACCACAAGAAGCATTAGAAATCTTAAAGAAGGAAAACAAAAACAAGCATTCCGATTGTTTAAGATATATTTTCGAAGAAATGCTTCTTAATAAGTGAAACATTTTTTATTCGGAATCGTATGAATCACATAACACTTAGGGATTGGTCTCTAAAGATGTTTGTTTTGGTTCAAGAATCAGGGAACAGTGTTCCCTGATTTTTTAGTTTTACGTTAATATATAGTGAACTATGAGCAACTCCGAATTTCTAGAAGAGATCCTTTTCGAAGGACATCAATTAGGCATTATCCAGGAATTAATGGAAGAGGCTATAAAAGAAATGGAGAAGGGGATATACTCACATCAATGTGATGCTTACTTAAAAGCAATAACTAAAATAGTTAGGGAGATGGACATTAAAGATTCCTCCTTCTACCCCAAAGTTTCCCTATGTGGATAGGCTTATCCGAAAGCCAAAAATACAATCCAAAGAAAAATAGAGACAGGCAGTAAAAAATGATATCCGTAGCCCAAAAAGACCCTGTCCACTTCATCACAAGAGCAAATAAAGCGTCGAATCCTAGTGGATTGAAAAATGTTGCCAGGATCAGGACAACTGTCTGAATCTTCTTTCTGTTTGATTGAGTCATTACCTAGGGGTTCCGTGTCCATATTGGAAAATTTTTGCACAAATCTTATTCTTAGTGGAAAAAATTTGAGGGATTCGAGTTATCCAAATGTATATATTGGAATTTTTTTAATTTTGACGAAATAATTTGAGAAGGACAGCTATATAAATTAAAAATACAATTATGGCAAATTTTGAAACATGGGTAGATGTAGATCCGGACGACTACTGGAGAGAGATGTCCAGAAGAGAAAAAAATGAAATGATAGGCATTGCAGTCGAGGCAGCATCTGAAGACGATAACCTAAAGGATTCTTTAATCGATAGTATCAAAGAACACTTCAAGTCGGAGGACAGAATAAACATCACAGCTACGTCGGACTCGTCCTACGATCAATTAGAATTTGAAAGGTCTCTGCAAGCACTACAGAGATCTTATTATAGATTATCCCAGGATAAACTAGATCAGATAAACGAGATTGCTAAAATCTATAAATAATAAATGGAACTGCTAAATACTCATCCGATTAAAAAATCAGATCTCGGATTTCACGGAAATCTTTTCGGTGGGAAACTCTTGGCTTGGATCGATGCAGCCGCTGCAGGTTACTCTATGCAACTGTGCGATAGCCCAAGAATGGTTACTGTACAAATAGACAAGTGCAACTTTGAGAAACCGGCCAGGGAAGGTCAGCTACTAAAAATATACGGGTATCCAACAGCAGTTGGAAATAGCTCAGTTACTCTGATAATGGAGGCCAGAGCCCATAATGTTTATACCGGCAAACAAGCTATTGTGTTGAGAACCCATATTAAGTTTGTTCAGATAGATGAGGAGGGACATCCTATTCCCATAGGTGAGAAAGGAAAGAATAGAATAAATGGACTAATTGGAAAATTACCATCCGAATAATTTTTTTCCCCCGTATTCCATTAATATATTTGAAGTATAATTTAAAAAACTTATTTTATGGCTTACACAAAAAAACCAGTTAACATGGAGGCTCCTTCTAACAACAAGATTTGGACGAAGGACGACATTAACATCTTACAGTCTTTGGCTGCTAAGGGATCGTCAACAGCAGAGATCGCCAAGATCTTGGGCAGAACTAAAGCTTCGGTATGGGGCAGAAAAAGTATGATGGGCATTAAAGGACGATTATCCTCTTCCAAGGGATCGGGTATCAGTGCACCAACGACTATCGGAACCAAGGCTAGGAGCGGAAAACAAAAGATAAAAATAGAAACTCCTACTATAGAAACACAAAAGAAGGAGGCTAAAACGAATCCATCCAAGTCAAATCCAGCTCCACAAACATCCGTGTACGCTAATGCAGTTCAGGGTTTGATGGATCTTAAAAAATTGGCAAAGATAACCGGAGCCAAGATCGTGATCACTCTGGAGTAATTAAACTCACATATCAAACTAAAATCCCTGGTTTTAATTAGCCAGGGATTTTTTTTGATATATAGATTTATGAGGTATATCCAATTATTCGAATCTTATACAGCTACCAATGCGGATTATAGTGCAATGGTTTCTAATGTACCCAATTTCAAAGACGATTTTGAAAAACTAGCGGAAGCATTTTTAAGAGATTTATCCAAGGACTACGATATTAGGAAGGGTAAAGATTTCGACAAGAAGATAGGTAACTGTGCCTGGTTTACCCAGAAATTTTTCGAATGGTGTGAGAATCAGAGACTTCCAGTCAGAATTGTTTATTTTGATGAAACTGATAAGAACAAGGATGCTCACATCGCTCCTTTTCTAGAAGGATGGGTAATAGATTTTACGTACAAGCAATTCTCAAAAAACCCTAAACAAGATTTTAGAGTAGGTAAGCCCGAAGACTACGAGAAATTAGGATACAAAACGGGGAGGGAAAACATATATGAGGAATTTCCGGATTGGATAGAGGGAATATATAGTTTGAGAAAAAAAGAAAGATAAATGAGATACATTAAGTTATTCGAATATTTCCAAAAAACCCGACAGAATTCAGACACGACTTTAGCATGGTCTTCTAAGAAACTAAATCCTCTAGAAACAGGGGTGTGGAAAGGTAAGGGGATAGAACCAAACAGAGGTGTTTATAAGAAGGGAAACAGAAACGGTATTCCTTATTCAAGTCGAACCATGTTTACTTTTCCCAATGACGGAACCTTACTCGATGGTATTAAGTACATTAAGGACGGCATCACTAGAGATGACGTTGCGGAACTGGTTGACTATGGCATCTCTATTTTACCTTCCCGAATGGAGCTAGAAAACTTCGATGTCATTTTAATCCCGGATAGCAGATCGAAGCTTCTGGTTGAGATTGTAGATGCACTCCTAGATATTGCCCCAGCTTACAGCTCAGGTAAAAAAGATTGGAAGCCTAATGTTATCTCTAGGGCTTTCAGTAAAAGAAACTGTAACGAGGTTGAATGGGATATAGAAAAAATAGATCGATTGAATTCTGAAAGTACCAGAAATCAGGTATTAAGAATTATGAACAATGTTAGAGGTCTAACAGCACCTTTTAGATTATCGGATCATCTACAATATCCTCCATATAGGAAATTTGTTAGTAGATTTATGGACATAAGTCCCATTGCTCAAGAGGATGTAAGAGGTAAGAGAGTATTGATAGTCGACGATTTCGTTACCGATGGAACCACGAAGAGACAAATGAGGGATCTGGTTCTTCCATTCGGTCCTAAGGAGGTTATGAATTTAGCTTTATTTAATATTAAAGGAGCGAGAGACTCGGATGAGGTTTAAGAGGTCTTTTTATTAAGTATAAGGAGATTAAATTGGATTTACTAAGTAATCCACATAAAAGCGAAAAGAGTGTCTTAAAACACAAAAAAAGGAGCTAATAGCTCCTTTTTTAGTTTCGTTGTGTCTAATATTACTGTGCAGTGTTAAAGATACTACCCAATTTACTAAAGAAAGAAACCTTAGATGGATCGGGTCTTAGCTCTTTGGATGTATCTATGTCGGTTTGTGATACCGTTCCCAAAACTCCTGGGATAGCCTCTACCATAGATTTAGCCAATTTAGGAGCCTGTGATTTAACCTGATTGATGAATGCCGGGTCAATACCAGGAACGTCATTTAACATTCCCTCTATTCTTTGTTGTAAATAAGAAGCTGCGCTTGAAGGATTGGTGCTTGCCATCTTTGCGATTCTTTCAGCCTCTCCCGAAATCAGGACAGACTTTGCCATAAGACCAGCTATTAATTTCATCGCTTCGTCAGAAACACCGGATACGCTAAAGTCGATATCACCAAATATAGGTGGAGCAATTTCTACTCCAGCTTCCTGGGTAGATTCAAACATTTTTCTGAAGTGGATTATATTTTCCATTTATTTTATTTTATTTTTATTTAGTAGCATATTTAGAAGCTATATCAGCAAGTTTACCAAAGAAAATGCTCCATTTAGGATCCGAAGCAGTTAATTGTTGCATGGTATATCGTGAAAGTGAATTTTCGAAATCTATCTCTTTACCAACCATCTTATAGATATGTGTATAACCACCAAAGTTTTCCGGTCCTAATTTTATCATCTTTTTAACATCCTCGGGAGACTTATCTATGAATGGACTATAGAAGTTAAATCTTAAACTTTCAAGATCGTAGAAAACATCTAAAAAGAAAGAGCATTTAACAACACCAGAGTCAACTTTTGATTTCTCTATCCTAGTTGCTTCTACTGCTAAACCAGCTCCACTGTCATCTCCTACTCCCGACCACATAACATCTTGATATGCACCAAATTTAAAAGAAGCTGGTTTTACCATACCATACCCAGGAACTTTGTATATCTTTCCGGTCAATTGCGTGGCTATAAGATTTTTAATATCCTTAGTGTACTCAGCTAGGACGTTTGCTGAAGGTCTTTGAGCTCCTTTAGCCTTCGTCTGGACGGCTTTAGCTATCGTGGTTTTATTCTTAAGTGTTTTTGTCTCAAGGTAATTCATTGCAGCAGATAAAGCGCTGCTTGCTGCTCCACCTCCAGATTGCTCGGAAAAAGCTTCAAATAATTTTATATGTTTCATATCCGATTTAATTTGATCTATATATCCTCACTAAAAGTGTAAATTGAGGCATCACCATTTAAATCAATCCAATCGCAGCATTCTTCTGGTGTTTCTAATTGGATATCAGGAACTCTTTGCGGTGGATCTTGTCTTAGGTCTATTATATAGTACATATTATGAGAAAGTTAATGTAATCGTTTGCGTCGCCTGGTTACAGGAGGAACCAAAACCACCCCAGTTAGCATTTTTAATCATAGGTCTCACCGTGTATGAGCCAGCACAAGAACAAAGTCCTCCCGTAGTCAAATATATCGAATTTGCATCCGGAGTGCCAGCCACACAGCCATGAGCTATCCTCCACGTGTTTGCCCCTATAACTACTGTTGTGTCCGTGCCTGTAGTTGCAGTTCTTAAAGCATTTGCTATATTCTGTACCTTGGTAGCATCTGTAACTGTAATACTTCCCCCTAAGTTATTGGATAAGCTCATTGTGGTATATGTTCCGGTAAGCTGACTTCTGAAGGTTGTCCATGCGTTTTCTATTGTAGCCCCGGGTGCCTGTCCACTAGTAAAAGTTCTAGAGAAAGTTACAGCCACAGATTCAACATAAGATGTCCAATATCCATTGGTGCTCAGATAACTCAAACAAGCAGAGGTTGTTGATAAGTTCTGGGAGAAAGCGCTGTTAACCACGTTAATAAATGCCTGGTCAGTTAATCCCCCACTTCGATAAAATCCCACGTTAGCAGCTATTCCAAGAGGATTTGGTTGTCCTCCTCCAGATACAGGTACGGCAATAACATAACCGAGCTCCTCGTCCGGTCCATTCCACCACTGTAAACCAGTTGCTGCAAATCCTGCAGTTGGATAACCAACCGCTAAATTACCAACTTGAGTTGTCCCAGTTATCGTTGAGCCTGTATTGTATGCGAAGGGTCTTGCTGTAGCCATCCTTGTATATATTACCAATGTCAATATATAGAATATGAAATCGTTAATAAATCCAACTTCAATAAGTTTAGAAGAGCTAACCAGATACCTAATGGACCGGAATATACCTGTCGATGTTTGGGGAACAGGATCTGCAAAAACACTAGATCATTTACTAAAAGAAATCAGATCCAAAGAGTGTAAACTGGTGGAGACAGAGGGGAAATTGATTAGGACTCTTTATGTGGTTTCGACCGACATCTATTACATAGACACATTCGGAGCATTCAGGTTAAAGGAAGACAGACAGATTTTTAAAGGAGGCAGAACTAGGATAAGATCCCTAGAATCATCTCTTTCAGAAAAAATAAAAGCCGACGAGAATCCCATAGATGGGATAATTCGTGGAATAAACGAGGAATTAAACATCACAGTCTCTCCAGATCAGGTCAGAGAAATCGATAAGCTTAAAGAGTCAAGAGAATCTAATTCTTTCCCTGGTCTCTCCACAGTTTATAATGTAACTAGATTCTCTTGCAAATTAAATCGAAGCCAGTATAATCCCAACGGTTACATTGAAGTTCAGGATGATAAATCGGTGTATTTTGTTTGGGAAAAGACAAATAAAAAAGGATTGGAGTAGCGAATTCCAATCCTTCAGTAGTCGTAACTACTCCGGTCCTAAAATGGGGGTTTAAACCCGCCGGATATCTTTAAAATCCCTTCGACGTCAGATTAAGACTAGCAATGTCATTCATATTCACATAGATGCCATCATTTTTAACCCTAGCAAAATTAGAGAAAAGCTGCTCTATGTTGTAATTTTCCTTTCCCCCTACGACTATCGCATTCTTGCCCTCCATATGGGAGTATGCTTTTTTAGCAGCATCCAAAGAAACCTTACCCTTAACTCCCTGAGGAGCAATTGGATTCATTGCCAAAATATAAATCTGTTTGGTTGAATCATAGCCTTTAGAGAATTTAAAGGATTTAGATGTTATCTTTCCAGAATCCACAGCACTCATAAATTTATTAAGTAACGTTTTAGCCGAATCGCTTGGTCCAGAACCGATAATTTGTCTTAGGATATTTAATCTCGCAAATTGATCCTTATCGTTGATAAGGTAAATCTCCATGTATTCTTCCTGACTCGTTACCGGTGGATGAGTTGCATCATAAGTTCTTACCCCGTTTTTAGTGAAGTAGTTATCAATAGCATGGGCCATTTCATGCTTTATCGTGTCACGTATACTTTTATTTCCTGTTTGCTTTCCGTTCCAGAAATTATAGAGATTAATATTGATCGCAGTATCATATTTAGGTAAAAAATATCCCCATGCAGAATTTTGTCCTTTAGAGGACTTTGGGTTCGGCTGCAGATTCAATTTAGACTTAATACTTGGAAGATAAGTGGACAGCAGACTCCTTCTTATCGGATCCTCCTGCTTATTGAATTTAGCTATAGTTCCGGGATCGCTATACCATTTTCTATAATCCTCCTTCACCTCCTTCGTTTTTTCGGATACAAAATCTAGGATCTTTTTCTTTTCACTTTCTTTTTCCTGCTCTGACATTTTATTGTACCTGGCCCAATAGTTCTCATATTCGCCATCTCCCTTCTTCTGATCATAATATGTGCACTCGACGTCATCCGTTGATTGACTCTCGAAAATAAAATCAGAAAAACTTAATATGCTTATCATATCTTTATGCTACTTTGGTTAAAGTTGCGTCGTATGTTCCCTCTAAACCTTTGATAGTACCTGTTCCAGCAAAAGCTATGGTTTTACTGTTCTTTTTAGCCTCCGCTGCTATTTTATTTAGAGTCGCAACATCTAATTTAAAAACTTTGTCAGTGTTGTCTTTTGCATAAACCTCACCCTCATCGTTTTTCCAAATCGCATCTACCGCAATAGGTCCATCGTACCAAGTTACTAATAGTTTTTTAACTATGACCTCCAATTTGTAGTAGGTTTCTCTTCCCCCATACATCAAAACAAGTCTTCCTGTTAAATCCTTTGGTTGTCCTTTCTTAGGTCCATCTTTAAAAACACCCCCGTGTGATCTGGCGGTAACGATCTTAACTCCCTTCCAGTCTATAGATTCGAATAGAGATTGATCTAAAGATTCTTTAATAAAGTCGATATAATACTTTATATTATTCATTTTTAATTACTTGCCTTTGAAGTATTGGTTTTTCAATTGGATAGCGTAGTTGACAGCATCTGTTGCTGCCTTCTTAACTTCCGCATCTGTACCTGTCTTCCAACCAAATTCCTTAATGCCCTTATTGCCTCCGTAGTAAACAACGTATTTCCAAGGGGAGGATAGAGGTGTATCTAGAAATAGATTAACTCCTTTATCGTGGTCTGGGTAACAGAAATATCCAGCTCCATAAGGGGATCTTCCCTGCTGTGCCGGCTCATTCACTCTTTTGAATCCCGCTGTCTTCATACCAGGAACCACTACCTCATTAAAATGATCGAAGTCCTTTTTGGTTGTCATTGCCTGATAGGTGTTTACCCCTTCGTTGATGTGATCTGTTAGATCCTCGTAAGAAACTATATTTTTCATTCTTTTTCTTTTTTTCTATATATCTTAAATTTGTTTAGAACAGCGGGAACACGTTGGTGCCGTCAGTGGAATCAACTGCGATGTACTTATCATCAACAGTGTAGATGTAGAGTGGTGGATAGTGAACTGAATATAGAGGTGCCCTCAGCACCACAGTTGACCATCGGCCATTATACCCTGCAGCTTTCAGACACTCTTCTGATTCCTCCTGAGTCATAGCTAGTGGTGGATGAATCACCAGGTCATCAAGATATGGACTATCCACTGTTTGAATGCTGATCTTGCCCTCACAGGTGCAGTTCACCATAATCGTCACGTACTCCTCGTCCGCTCTGAATATGCAGTGAATAAAGCTTAGATTATGTGGGGATGAACCCTGATATAGCTTTGCTGTCTTAGTAAGTCCTAGAGCAGATGTCCAGCACTTATCCAACATTTGATTAAAGTTTAATTTTTCCATTTTATCTTTTATTTTTATATCATACCCTTAATTCCCTGGTAAGCTCTAAGAGCATCCAGCTTCTTTACTTCATCAGGTCCAACCCACTCAAACTCCGGTCGGTACAACAGGATCTGATCTTCTACAGGAATCTCGGTCCAGATTGATTCAACAGCCTCCGGGTAGCTCTTTCTCTTCTTCATAATTCCAAATATGCTCTTGAGTGTCTCCCTAGAAACTGGGTTGTCGTTACAAAAGAAATCCCTCCCGACCTTCTGTGGTGCTCCCTCCAGGCTTGTGAGCTGGTTGTGGTCACACCAGAAATTCCCTCTGACCTCCCGTGGTGCTCCCGCCAGAGTGGTGAGCTGGTTGTTCTCACAATAGAAATGCCCTTCGACCTCCTGTGGTGCTCCCTCCAGAGAGGTGAGCTGGTTGTTCTCACAAACGAAAAGCCCTCCGACCTCCCGTGGTGCTCCCTCCAGTGTGGTGAGCTGGTTGTCGTTACAATAGAAACTCCCGCCAACCTTCTGTGGTGCTCCCTCCAGAGAGGTGAGCTGGTTGTTGTAACAATAGAAACTCTCTCCGACCTTCCGTGGTGCTCCTTCCAGAGTGGTGAGCTGGTTGTCGTTACAAAAGAAATGCACTTCGACCACTCCAAACCGAACTCCCTTAAAGTCACTCAGACCCTGCTCTCTGCAAGAGAATTCTCCATCCACATCAACCTCACCCGTAGAGGGATTCAGCTGCCAGGTTCCACTGGTGCACTTGTCAAGCCACTCCACCTGCTCTGGTGTGAGCTCCCCTGAGCTCTCAAACATCTTATAGGTTTTTAGGTTCTTCATTCTACTATTTATATCATACCCTTAAATCCCTGGTAAGCTCTCAAGGCATCCAGCTTTCTTCTTTCGTCTCCAACAACCCACTTGAACTCCGGTCGGTACAACAGAGCCTGATCTTCTAGCGGGATCTCGGTCCAAAGGGACTCGACAGCCTTCAGGTAACTCTTGCCGGTTTCCATAATTCCAAATATGCTTCCGAGAGTATCCTTAGAAACGGGATTGTGGTAACAAAAGATACCCCCTCCGACCTTCTGTGGTGCTCCCTCCAAAGAGGTGAGCTGGTTGTTATCACACCAGAAAGTATTTCCGACCTTCTGTGGTGCTCCCTCCAGTGTGGTGAGCTCGTTGCGACCACAAAAGAAATCCCCTCCGACCTCCCGTGGTGCTCCCTCTAGTGAGGTGAGCCCGTTGCCCTTACAATCGAAATTCCATCCGACCTTCTGGGGTGCTCCCTCCAGAGAGGTGAGTTGGTTGTCTCTACACTCGAAATTCCCTCCGACCTCGCCAAATCGGACTCCCTTAAAGTCACTCAGACCCTGGTTGCTGCAATAGAAATTCATATTCACATCAACCAACCCAGTCGTGGGATTCAGCTGCCAGCTGCCAGCCGGTTTCAGGTACTGCGGGTTGGCAATGCGTATGCACTGGTCAAGCCATTCCACCTGCTCAGGTGTAAGCTCTACCGAGCTTTCGAACATTCTATATGTCTTTAGGTGCTTCATTCTACTATTTATATCATACCCTTAAATCCCTGGTAAGCTCTAAGAGCATCCAGCTTCTTTACTTCATCAGCTCCAACCCACTCGAACTCAGGTCGGTACAACAGAGCCTGATCTTCTACAGGAATCTCTGGCCAAAGTGATTCGACGGCCTTCAGGTAGCTCTCGCTCTTCTTCATAAGTCTAAATATGCTCTTGAGTGTCTCCGCAGAAACAGGATTGTCTCCACAGTATAGACCAAATAGAATCTCCTGAGGTGCTCCCTCCAGAGAAGTCAGCTGGTTGTCACTACAAGAGAGATACCCTCCGACCTTCTGAGGTGCTCCCTCTAACGTGGTGAGGTTGTTGTGGTCGCAAGCGAAATACTCTTCGACCTTCTGAGGTGCTCCCTTTAATGTGGTGAGGTTGTTGTTTTTACAATTGAAATTCGCTGTAAACTCCGGTGGTGCTCCCTCCAGAGAAGTCAGCTGGTTGTCACTGCAATTAAAAGCTCCTACCACCTTCTGAGGTGCTCCCTCCAATGAAGTTATCTTGTTTCCGGAGCACACGAAATCACCTAGAACTTCCCGTGGTGCCCCATCCAGAGACGTGAGGTTGTTGTCGGTGCATCTGAAATTTCCTTTGATCACTCCAAACTTAACCCCTTTGAAATCTCTGAGTTTCTGGCCGGAGCAGCTAAAGCTTATCCCCACATCAACAAGTCCGGTTGTGGGATTAAGCTCCCATCTTTTTTTTGAGCATCGGTTAAGCCACCCGATCTGCTCAGGTGTGAGCTCTACTGAGCTCTCGAACATCTTATATGTCTTTAGGTTCTTCATCATATTATATCATACCCTTAAATCCCTGGTAAGCTCTAAGAGCATCCAATTTTCTCCTTTCGTCTCCAACAATCCACTCGAACTCTGGTCGGTACAACAGAGCCTGATCTTCTACCGGGATCTCTGGCCAAAGGGATTCAACAGCCTCCAGGTAGCTCTCACCCTTCTTCATAATTCCGAATATTCTCTTGAGCGTCTTTTCAGAAACTGGGTTGTTGCTCCAAATGAAATCCCATCCGACCTCCTGTGGTGCTCCCTCCAGTGAGGTGAGCTGGTTGTTGCTACAAGAGAAAGCACCTCCGACCTCCTGTGGTGCTCCCTCCAGTGTGATGAGCTGGTTGTTCCTACAAGAGAAATCTCTTCCGACCTTCTGTGGTGCTCCCTCCAGGCTTGTGAGGCGGTTGTCGATACAAGAGAAATTCCCTCTGACCTCCTGGGGTGCTCCCTCCAGTGAGGTGAGCTGATTTTCCACGCAAGAGAAATCCCCTCCGACCACCTGTGGTGCTCCCACCAGTGAGGTGAGCTCGTTGTTGTTACAATAGAAATCTTTTCTGACCTTCTGTGGTGCTCCCACCAGTGTGGTGAGCTGGTTGTCGTTACAATAGAAATCCCCTCCGACCTTCTGTGGTGCTCCCTCCAGAGTGGTGAGCCGATTGTTGTCACAATAGAAACTCCCTCTGACCTCCTGGGGTGCTCCCTCCAGGCTTGTGAGGCGGTTGTTCCTACAATGGAAACGCCCTCCGACCTTCCGTGGTGCTCCCACCAGTGTGGTGAGTTGGTTGATCCCACACCAGAAACCACCTCCAACCTTCTCCGGTGCTCCCTCCAGGCTTGTGAGGCGGTTGCTGTAACAAGAGAAACCACCTCTGACATTCAATGGTGCTCCCTCCAGAGTGGTGAGCTGGTTGTCGTGACAATAGAAATCCTTTCCGACCTTGCCAAAACGAACTCCTTTGAAGTCACTCAGACCCTGTCCGACGCAATTGAAATCTCCATCCACATCAACAAGTCCAGTCTGGGGATTCAGCTGCCAGGTTCCCTTGGTGCACTCGTCAAGCCATTCAACTTGCTCTGAGGTGAGAGCCACCGAGCTCTCGAACATCTTGTACGTCTTTAGGTTCTTCATTCTACTATTTATTCTATATCATACCCTTAAATCCCTGGTAAGCTTTTAAGGCTTCCAGTTTTCTTCTTTCGTCTGCTCCAACCCACTCGAACTCCGGTCTGTACAACAGAGCCTGATCTTCTACAGGGATCTCGGTCCAGAGGTATTCAACAGACTCCAGATAGCTCTCACCATTCTTCATCATAAGTACAAGTATGCTGCCGAGTGTCTTCTCGGAAACTGGGTTATTCCTACAATAGAGATCCTCTCCGACCTTCTGTGGTGCTCCTTTCAGTGAGGTGAGCTGGTTGTTGTTACAATTGAAATCCCATCTGACCTCCCGTGGTGCTCCCTCCAGAGAGGTTAGCTGGTTGTTCTCACAATGGAAATCCCTTCCGACCCTCTTTGGTGCTCCTTTCAGTGTTGTGAGCTGGTTGTCCTGACAATTGAAACCCCCGCCGACCTTCTGTGGTGCTCCCTCCAGTGTGGTGAGCTGGTTGTTGTTACACCAGAAACTCCCTCCGACCTTCTGTGGTGCTCCCTCCAGTGTGGTGAGCTGGTTGTCGCTACAAAAGAAATTCACTCTGACCACTCCAAATCGAACTCCCTTGAAGTCACCCAGACCCTGTCCGCTGCAACTGAAATCCCCCTCCACATCAACAAGTCCCGTCTGAGGATTCAACTGCCAGGTGTCATAGGTGCCATCGGTGCACTCGTCAAGCCACTCCACCTGCTCAGGTGTGAGCTCTATCGAGCTCTCGAACATCTTGTATGTCTTTAGGTTCTTCATTCTACTATTTATATCATACCCTTAAATCCTTGGTAAGCTTTTAAGGCTTCCAGTTTTCTCCTTTCGTCTCCAACAACCCACTTGAACTCCGGTCGGTACAACAGGACCTGATCTTCTACAGGAATCTCGGTCCAAAGGGATTCAACAGTCTTCATATAGCTCTCGCCCTTTTTCATAAGTCTAAATATGCTCTTGAGGATCTTCTCGGAAACTGGGTTGTCGTAACAACGGAAATCACCTCCGACCTCCCGTGGTGCTCCCTCCAGTGAGGTGAGCTGGTTTTTGCTACAAAAGAATTCTCCTCCGACCTCCCGTGGTGCTCCCTCCAGAGTGGTGAGCTGGTTGTTGTCACAATAGAAATTCCCTCCGACCTCCTGTGGTGCTCCCTCCAGTGTGGTGAGCTGGTTGTCCTGACAAGAGAAATACAATCCGACCTTCTGAGGTGCTCCCTCCAGAGAGGTGAGCTGGTTGTCGTCACAATAGAAATCACCTCCGACCTTCTGAGGTGCTCCCTCCAGAGAGGTGAGCTGGTTGTTGTTACAATAGAAATACCCTCTAACCACTCCAAATCGAACCCCCTTAAAGTCACTCAGACCCTGGTTATCGCAATCGAAATCACTATCCACATCAACACGTCCTGTTCGTGGATTCAGCTGCCAGGTTCCCTTGGTGCACTTGTCAAGCCATTCCACCTGCTCAGGTGTCAGAGCCACTGAGCTCTCGAACATCTTGTATGTCTTTAGGTGCTTCATTCTACTATTTATATCATACCCTTAAATCCCTGGTAAGCTCTCAAAGCATCCAACTTCTTTCCCTCGTCTGCTCCAACCCACTCAAACTCCGGTCGGTACAACAGGATCTGATCTTCTAGCGGAATCTCGGTCCAAAGGGATTCAACAGTCTTCATATAGCTCTCGCCCTCATTCATGCGGGAGAATATGCTCTTGAGTGTCTCTTCAGAAACAGGGTTGTTGTCACAATCGAAACCTCCTCCTACCTTCTGTGGTGCTCCCTCCAGTGTGGTGAGCTGGTTGTCGCTACAAGAGAAATCCCCTCTGACCTCCCGTGGTGCTCCCTCCAGTGAGGTGAGCTGGTTGTGCCCACACCAGAAAACCCCTCCAACCTCCTGTGGTGCTCCCTCCAGGCTTGTGAGCTGGTTGTTCTGACAATTGAAACCCCCTCCAACCTCCTGTGGTGCTCCCTCCAGTGATGACAGCTGGTTGTAGTTACACCAGAAACTCCCTCTGACCTCCCGTGGTGCTCCCTTTAGAGAGATGAGCTGGTTGTGCGAACAAGAGAAATACTCTCCGACCTTCTGAGGTGCTCCCACCAGTGTGGTGAGCTGGTTGTGCCCACAATTGAAATACCCTCCGACCTCCTGTGGTGCTCCCACCAGTGTGGTGAGCTGGTTGCTTCTACACTCGAAATCCCTTTTAATCACTCCAAATCTCACGCCCTTGAAGTCACTCAGTCCCTCGTGATTGCAATCGAAATCTCCATCCACATCAACAAGTCCAGTTTGGGGATTGAGCTTCCAGGTGCCCTCGGTGCACTCATTCAACCACTCCACCTGCTCACGTGTAAGCTCTACTGAGCTCTCGAACATCTTATAGGTTTTTAGATTCTTCATTCTACTATTTATATCATACCCTTAAATCCTTGGTAAGCTCTCAAGGCATCCAGTTTTCTCCTTTCATCAGCTCCAACCCACTCGAACTCTGGTCTGTACAACAGAGTCTGATCTTCTACAGGAATCTCGGTCCAAATGGACTCGACAGCCTTCAGATAGCTCTCGCCCTTCTTCATAAGTCTAAATATGCTCTCGAGTGTCACTTTGGGAACTGGGTTGTCGTTACAAATGAAATCCTCTCCGACCTCCAGTGGTGCTCCCTCCAGAGAGGTGAGCTGGTTGCTTTGGCAATTGAAATACCCCCCGACCTCCCGTGGTGCTCCCTCCAGTGTGGTGAGCTGGTTGTATCCACAACGGAAATTCCCTCTGACCTCCTGTGGTGCTCCCTTCAGAGAGGTGAGCTGGTTGTTCTTACAATAGAAACCACCTCCGACCACCTGTGGTGCTCCCTCCAGTGTGGTGAGCTGGTTGTCGTTACAATTGAAATCCCATCTGACCTCCCGTGGTGCTCCCTCCAGAGAGGTTAGCTGGTTGTTCTCACAATGGAAATCCCTTCCGACCCTCTTTGGTGCTCCTTTCAGTGTGGTGAGCTGGTTGTAGCTACAATAGAAATGCCCTCCGACCTTCTGTGGTGCTCCCTCCAGTGTGGTGAGCTGGTTGTTTCTACAATAGAAACCCCCTCCGACCTTGCCAAATCTAACCCCCTTGAAGTCACTCAGTTCCTGCGCACTGCAATTGAAATCTCCATTCACATCAACAAGTCCGGTCTGAGGATTCAACTGCCAGGTGCCATCGGTGCACTCGTCAAGCCACTCAACTTGCTCAGGTGTAAGCTCTACTGAGCTCTCGAACATCCGATATGTCTTTAGGTGCTTCATTCTACTATTTATATCATACCCTTAAATCCCTGGTAAGCTCTAAGAGCATCCAGCTTCTTTACTTCATCAGGACCAACCCACTTGAACTCTGGTCTGTACAACAGAGCCTGATCTTCTAGCGGGATCTCGGTCCAGATTGATTCAACAGCCTCCAGGTAGCTCTCGCCCTTCTTCATAATTCCAAATATGCTATCGAGTGTCTTCTCAGAAACTGGATTTTTCTTACAATTGAAATACCCTCCGACCTCCCGTGGTGCTCCCTCCAGTGTAGTGAGCTGGTTGTCGCTACAATTGAAACTCCCCCCGACCTTCTGAGGTGCTCCCTCCAGGCTTGTGAGCTGGTTGTCTTCACAATTGAAATACCCTCCGACCTCCCGTGGTGCTCCCTCCAGTGTGGTGAGCTGGTTGTTGTAAAAATAGAAATTCCCTCCGACCTCCCGTGGTGCTCCCTCCAGTGTGGTGAGCAGGTTGTCCTGACAATAGAAACTCCCACCAACCCTCTGAGGTGATCCCTCCAGTGTGGTGAGCCCGTTGTTGGCACAAACGAAATTCCCTATGACCTCTCGTGGTGCTCCCTCCAGTGTGGTGAGCTGGTTGCTTCTACACTCGAAATCCCTTTTAATCACTCCAAATCTCACGCCCTTGAAGTCACTCAGTCCCTCGTGATTGCAATCGAAATATCCATCCACATCAACAAGTCCTGTCCGGTGATTCAACTGCCACGTGCCATCAGTGCACTGGTCAAGCCACTCCACCTGCTCAGGTGTCAGAGCCACTGAGCTCTCGAACATCTTGTATGTTTTTAGGTTCTTCATCATATCATATCATACCCTTAAATCCCTGGTAAGCTTTTAAGGCTTCCAGCTTTCTCGCTTCGTCTGCTCCAACCCACTCGAACTCAGGTCGGTACAACAGGATCTGATCATCCAAAGAGATCTCTGGCCAAAGGTATTCAACAGACTCCAAATAACCCTTTCCTGTTTCCATAATTCCAAATATGCTCTTGAGGGTCTTATTATCAACGGGATTGTTGTGACAATTGAAACTCCCTCCGACCTTCTGTGGTGCTCCCTCCAGTGAGGTGAGCTGGTTTGTGTGACAATTGAAATACCCTCTAACCACCTGTGGTGCTCCCTCCAGTGTGGTGAGCTGGTTGCGTGAACATTCGAACCACCCTCCGACCTTCTGTGGTGCTCCCTCCAGTGTGGTGAGCTGGTTGTTGTCACAAACGAAATTCCCCCTGACCTCTCGTGGTGCTCCCTCCAGTGAGATGAGCTGGTTGTTCGAACAAGAGAAATACCCTCCAACCTTCTGAGGTGCTCCCTCCAGTGAGGTGAGCTGGTTGTTCGAACAAGAGAAATACCCCCCAACCTCTCCAAACCGAACTCCCTTAAAGTCACTCAGTCCCTGTCCGCTGCAAGAGAAATCTCCATCCACATCAACAAGTCCGGTCTGAGGATTCAACTGCCAGGTTCCCTTGGTGCACTCGTCAAGCCATTCAACTTGCTCAGGTGTCAGAGCCACCGTGCTATCGAACATCTTGTATGTCTTTAGGTTCTTCATTCTACTATTTATATCATGCCCTTAAATCCTTGGTAAGCTTTTAAGGCTTCCAGCTTTCTCGCTTCGTCTGCTCCAACCCACTCGAACTCCGGTCGGTACAACAGAGTCTGATCCTCTAGAGGAATCTCGGTCCAAATGGACTCGACAGCCTTCAGGTAGCTCTTTCTCTTCTTCATAAGGTAGCTCTTTTCCTTCTTCATAAGTCTAAATATGCTCTTGAGTGTCTCTTCAGAAACCGGGTTGTTCTCACAATAGAAACTCCATCTGACCTCCTGTGGTGCTCCCTCCAGTGAGGTAAGCTGGTTGTTGTAACAATGGAAACTCCCTCCGACCTCCTGTGGTGCTCCCTCCAGTGTGGTGAGCTGGTTGCTTTGACAATAGAAATCCTTTCCTACCACCTGTGGTGCTCCCTCCAGTGTGGTGAGCTGGTTGTTGTTACAAGAGAAATGCCTTCCGACCTTCTGAGGTGCTCCCTCCAGAGTGGTGAGCTGGTTGTCGTAACAAACGAAATCCTTTCCTACCACCTGTGGTGCTCCCTCCAGTGAGGTGAGCTGGTTGTCTCTACAAGAGAAATTCCCTTCGACCTTCTGTGGTGCTCCCTCCAGTGTGGTGAGCTGGTTGTTTCTACAAGAGAAATTCCCTCCGACCTCCCGGGGTGCTCCCTCCAGTGAGGTGAGCTGGTTGTCTTCACAAGAGAAATTCCCTTCGACCTTCCCAAAGCGAACCCCCTTAAGGTCACTCAGACCCTGTCCGACGCAATTGAAATCTCCATCCACATCAACCTCACCCGTAGAGGGATTCAACTGCCAGGTGCCATCGGTGCACTGGTCAAGCCACTCGATCTGCTCTGGTGTGAGAGCCACCGAGCTCTCGAACATCTTATAGGTTTTTAGGTGCTTCATGTCTCCTTATATATCCTCTAATGTAAACCAGGATCTCGAGGGAACCGTGATGAGCTCGGGGGCATCTTGGGCTTAAACCTCCGGGAGGGCCCGCCCACCAAATAGATCAGTCTAATGTTCCGTCTCTTATAGATGCTAGAGAGAAGACTAAGAGAAGAGAGACAACTCATAAGGAAGACAAAGAGAAAGAGACTAGAAGAGAGATCACTCATGCCTATAGACACACACAACACCCTATACAGTATCACGAGACACACGACCATGTGTAGACTAAAGAGACTAGAGAGTACATGTAAGCATAGAGAAGATCCCAGTGACCCAACCCAGATCTTAGAGAGATCTTAGAGAGAACCTAGTCCCAGCCCATAGTCCCATACAAATACTCCCAGTCACATAGTATGTTACTAAGATAGTATGCACGGCCATGTGGACTGAGGGTACCTGCAGGCATACACATAAACATGCGAAACTTGGCCCCTGTTGGCAGCCCCTCTCCAGGGCCGAGCACCCACCCAGGGTGTCCGCAGGGTTATCCTAGTGTTGCCCCGTTAGCCCGGGTTAACCCCACCCGCTTAACCCCGGCTAACTTAGCCTCGCTTAGCCCGGGTTAAAATCTGGTAAACAGTGGTAAAAACTGGAAATTTGGCCCGGGCTAACTGGGATAATCTGGACCGCCCCGGGTTACCCTCAGAAACCCGCCCCGTTTGGAGCCTCAGAGACCGAGGTTTTTCACAGATCCCTCACGCCCCGCCTCGTCTTCTCTCTCTATAGGAGCAGGAGACGGAATGATATAGGGTTTAGGTTAGATCTTCTCTCTAGCTATAGTGGTACTCTTAGGAGTATTCTTAGTAGGAATCTCTATTTGGTGGGCGGGTCACCCACGGTGTTACCCCTAGATTTTCCCCCGCCGAGTCTCGGATATATAAGACATGAAACATCTAAGAATATTTGAAGAGTACATCCCTGGAGGCAGAGCCGCTGGGAAGAGTCTAAAGGACTTGGCCAAAGCCCACGGTGTAAACCCCAAGAGCATCGAGAAGCAACTTCGAGTTGGAGTTGCCGTAGAGATGGAGCACACCAACAGTGAGGTCAAGGCAGAAGAGATAGCCATGGATCACCTGGCCGAAGACCCACGGTATTACACCAAGCTTGTCAGAAAGGGATTCGTGGATGAACCCAAGGCTCTGAAGATCTACAAGGAGATTTATGAGGGAGACTGGTTTGATAATCTAAGCTACCACCCGGCCAACCAACCAGATGGTCCAGATCCTTCCAGAGAGATCGAGTACACCCCGGCTCAACAGAAGTTTACCACCATGGCATTCATGGGAGATGGTCTGGGATTCACCCTGCTTCACGGCAAGGATCCTATCGGAGGAGTTTGGATGCTTAACGTGGATGATGTGCCTGAGGATTACCTGCTGGTTACCGACTATACAGATGAGGAGGGATACGGAGAGGTCGAGAGGGAACTTGACGATGAGGCGTGTCTGAACTATGCCACTGATCTCTGGGATGCACAGAACAGAGAACCTGACAATGTCGGTGAAGGCATGGAGGGATATGAAGACGGTAAGCTTCTATGTCGAATTGACGCAGAGCTTGCAGAGGATCTCATCAGATCTATGGAGAGAACATTGAGACCTGGTTCTTTGAGTCCGAATAAACCCGCGGAGAATGCTGAGGTTCGAAAGGCAATCTCTCTAGCAGTGTATGAACTTAACAAACTATTTTCTCTGTGACATGCATAGTATGTTCGTAAGATACTCTATGGCCGGGCGGGAAAGCTTGGCCATTATTTTTTTACCCCGAGAAAAATTCCTATTTTTATAACATGGAGAAGAAGAGCAAAACAGATTTATTAACCCTAGGCTTGGTCATCGGATGGTTCGTTCTCATCGGGATCATAGCCTACATATTCGCATAGTATGCCGGAAGGACCAGAAGTGAGAAGAATGGCCGAGGGATTGGCCAAAAGAATCGTGGGTCAAACCATAGTCAGAGCCGAGATCCTCGGAGGCAAATGGCTCAAGCTACCACTGCCAGGGATAGAGAGGATACAGGAACTCCTGCCTCTTCGGGTCCAGAGGGTTGGGGTTAAGGGTAAGCTCATCTACGTGGAACTCGCCGACGGTGTCTGGATGTGGAACACGCTGGGCATGGGAGGAGGTTGGAGAGACAAGAGAGGCAAGCACGCCCACTTCGTACTCGAGTGCGCCAACGGAACCGAGGTGTACTTCGAGGACATCCGTAGATTCGGTAACATCTCTTTTACAGATCGGGACGAGATTGACAGGAAACTAGCTGCTCTCGGTCCAGACATGCTTAATGAAGTGGTGTCTCCCGAGGTGTTTCTGAGCAGCATCCGCAAAGGCACCAGAACCAACTGGAACATCTGCAAAGCTATCATGGATCAAAAGGTGATCTGCGGTGTGGGCAACTACATTAAAAGCGAAGCGTTATATCGGGCTCGTATTTCTCCATGGCTGAAGGTTGGCGAGATACCCGAGGTGAAACTGCGGCTGCTGCACGATTGGACCAGAAAGATTATCCAGAGAAGCTACGAACAGGGTGGAGCCACTCTGCTTACTTATACCGACATGGACAACAACATGGGCGAATTCGTGTTTGAGTTTGAGGTGTATCGGAAATCACACGATCCTCTGGGCAACGAGGTGATTCGAGAAGAAACCCCAGATAAGAGGTCAACTCACTGGGTCCCGTGCGTGCAGACGTGAGCGTGATATATAAGTCATGAGAAAATTTAAATGCTGTCGAGAAAAGGTTAGCTTTATAAAACAGGGCAAGTTCCTAATCTTTAGTCTCGTCGCCATTTGGCTCGGCATCTCATTATTCCTTGGGGAGCTTAATCCTGTGGAGTGGCCGCCGATCTACAAACCAATGCTATTCCTTTTTATCTGTCCTCTCTTCGCATATCTCTCTAACGAAAAAGCCTGAGAATAATTTTTTTTCCTGGATGAGGATGGTTATCTTTAGTGTAACCAAAAAATAAACACTATGAAAATTGTATTCGAAAAAACAGAAGCTGAAGAGTTATTCTACAACTCTCTTTGCAACGGACTAGGCTACATTGGAGGTTATGGCTTAGAGCTTAGCTTTGAAGATGCTGACTATGAGAAGGCCAAGACCACTCTTAAGAAGAAAACTCCAAATGAGACTATCTGCTATGAGGACGTGCTTATGCAGATTCTTCGGGAGGGAGGAGAACTTGTTCTGATCGATCATGAGTACGACGGTGAATACACCAGCCGCATCAAACTGGAGGATGTTCACGAGAGAGTGTCTCTAACTCCTATCCGCCACCTCACCGATGCTATCAATGAGAATGACGATGCGGAGACTGCCGACTGTATCATACAATCGGTGTTTTATAAAGAAGTGATATTCGGATAATCTAAATAATCAACCTATGAAACCTGTTAATCGAAAATGGAATCAGAATGATTTTCAAGGCAAGAGAAAAGAAAACTACCAAACATCGGCTGAAATTGTTTTCTGGTGTTTCGTTTCTGCCTTTATCATTTCAGTAGTTGCAATTTTTTTTAAATTTTTTTTCTAGTAGGGGTTTACTTTTCACAATTTTTTTGTTATAATTAATTATGAAAAATTTTTTTATCCCAAACTGAAAACTTAATTTAGAATTATCAAAACAAACAACCAATGAGAACAATTGCAATTTACAACTACGACGAACTCTCGTCAGAGGCAAAGGAAACCGCCAGAGAGGAAGTCAGAGAGGAGATGAGAGAGAATGAGTGGCAGGAGTCTTACAACTGGGCCATTGACGACTGCTCCCTTCTAGAACCCACGCACTTGGAAATGGCTAAGTGCTGCGGAGACAACTACTACGAGGAGAACAGAACCCCAGACGGTAAGTACGGCCAGTTCGTCTTCAAGAACAAGCGAAAGGGGATTCAATTCGACGGGGAGGACGGTACTCTTAACATCGAAGATGCTCTGGAGATAACCAACAAGAGAATGTTTAAGCTCTGGCTGGGTATTCCAGAAATGTTTCACCACACGGTTGGCTATGAGATCTACACTCCTCCTTATCCTGGATCCACCACCATTCGATTATTCCACGATGAATTACATGGAGAGGTAATGGGAGACGTGCTAAGCGGAATCCTAGAAAAGGCAAAGGATAAATTCGACTCTCACATTTCGGATATCCACTCCAGGATCCTTAGAGGAATGGAAGACTACTTCGACGACGAAAACGTTGAGTTCAGAATCGAAGATGCAAATTACGAATTCCAGGAGGACGGCTCAATCTGGAACAGCTAAACAAGTAACAATTAAAACCCAAATATCATGAACGCAAAAAAGCAAAGCACAGTGACACGTACACTAGATCAATTGGTAGCAGAATTCCAATCTTCTGCAGGAACTTTCTTAAGCTTCCACAGTACACTAACCTCTAAAGAGCGAAGCCTATTCAAAGGGTGGTTGGCCAGCATGCGTCAACCCGCGGTGTAACCACCCAGCATATGCTAACCTGAATTCGAAATCTTTTTCTTCCAAACGTCTATAATGATAGATACAAAAAAGAAAGATCATGGCGGCTATTAGATTTGTATGCACCACAGACAGTAAGGCTAATCACTACGAGATTAAGAACCGAGTGTTTCTGGCCGGCGGTGCTATCCTCAGGGAAAAAATCAGAAAGGACACTAGTCAGGACTTTGATGGAGAAATGGAAATCGTGTCTGAGGGAGGAACTCTATACCGGGAGGTGAAGGAGTTGGGTCTAAGTAAAACGGAAAGAATAATCCCACAATAAAAAGACAAGTCATGAGCGACAACGAAAGAGAAGACAATAACGAGATCAGAAAAAAGATCAAGACAACCCAGCAGAGAATGAGGGAAGCAGCGGTTCGGGACTTCATTGATGGCTGCTATGCGGCCTACGAGGTACTGGAGGAAAGAGGAGTCGAAGCCATTGAGTCTGGAGACTCCGATGCTATCAAGATGGCTCTGAATCGGATGATGGCTCTGTTTCTCCATAAGGAGGAATACGAGAGATGCGCATTCATTAAGGCATTCGTCGAGACCAACATGGAAGGCCACACTATTCAACCTGACTGGGAAGTCATAGAGGATATGGAACTAGTAAAAATTACCAATGGCACTAAGGCTTAATAAACCCACCGGCAGAGGCAACACACCAAGAACCAGTCAGACCCTGCCATGTAAACTATGCGGAGAGAAGGTACATAATGTAGATAGCAAAGCGGACGCGGTAACGTGCTTCCGCTGTGTTAGTAAAATGTGCGGCGGTGGAGGTATGGTATCACCTGTTACGAAAAAAGATAAATAGCATATGGATCCAAGAACAGAAGAACTACTTCAGGACTACCGCAAGATGGTAGAGAAAACAGCAAGAAACTTATATCTTCAAACCCTGGCACTCAGAAAGGAATTGGAGACAAGTAAAATAAATCCAGAGGACAAGCATGAGATACTGCTCCACTGCGTGGGATTATTAATCTCAAAAGAATCAAAGAAATGAGAATGCACATATCTGCAAAAGAACTAGAACAGGACATCATTTTCCAAGAGATCAAAAAGGATCATCAGAAGCACGGTGTCATCAACCTTACAAGGGTTAAAGAAGAGCTTGAGAAGAAGTCTCTCCACATGGTAAACTCGGTACTCGAATCAAGAAGAGATGCTTACCTCGACTATCTTAAGAAGACTAGCGCTAGGGGTTAGGCTAATTCGGAAAAGGTTGGTGATTCTAAATGAGACTAGAATCCGGGGTGGAAATAGGAGGAGAGCCGTCGATCGGATGAGAAGGATCCACAGGATCAAAAAGGAGAAGGAGTCATATGCTGAAGAGATCTTTCTTTCATGGCACCAAGGTGAAACAAAGCCAACACCAACAGAAATAAACGAGGTTATGTTTTACGGTGACAATCTCACATGGGAAATTCTAAAGAGTTACCGAAAAAAGTATTCCTCCGATAATATATAGTTGCATAGCCCAATTTCAATAAAGGAAAGCGAACACGATTCATTTACGGTTCGCTTTTTTGTGTGGATAATTTTTTTATCCCGAGTTACTAGCTTAATTTTATTTTATAATTCAAAGGGTGTAAATATGGAAAATTTAAGTTTAACTGCTGATTCAAGAATATTTAGTATGCTGAATCAGCTCAAGAAGGCCACTATCACTTCACTGATACTCGGCGGGATCTTTCTGGTGCTAATATTTCTTTATTCCCTAATGGGTGTAATCCTCATGGATATTGGAGTGTCCTCGGATGCAACAAGTTATATTGTTGGTCTGATGCCCTTCATCAACGGTGCATTCCACGCAGATCTCGGACACCTCTTCGGTAATCTCCTGGTCCTGTTTCTATTTCTCATACCCGAGATAAACCAGCGTTACGATTTAAAGAAGCTGTTCTGGTTGTCCTGTGTGTTATCCTCTTTGTATATTCCGATATTCGTTCTGGGGATATCCCTGCCTATGGTGGGCTCGTCCGGGGTGTTCATGTTCCTGATCGGTCGATTCTTCTTTAGTCGAAAATGGAAGATCTTTCCCATTATCCTTTCTGTCTATGTGTTCTTTGAGATCATGGCAATTCCGGCTAATGACGGTCTAGCCCACATCTTCCACGCTATGTGTACTATCATAGGCATCATGACGGTGACCCGATTTAAGAAATGGATTCCAGAGGAAATAAATAAGCTGATTGCATAAAATAAAACAAGACTATGATATTCTACGGTATAGCCGATGCTCACGGTATAGAGAGCTTTAAACCACAAACCTTCGATTCTGAGGTGGAGCAGTTCGTTACGGATACAAAGGAGCTCTCCCTTATGGCACTGAGAGCTAATGCTAACCGACACAGGCACGCGGTTGTCTATCAGGCAGAGGTTGACAGCGAATCGGCTAAGGAGATACTGGATCTTATTAACAAAGGTGAATATGTGGAAGCTCTGGTGAAACTAAAAGAGACCGCAGAATCTATAAGTCTTATGAGGAGTCCCGGTGCGGAGAAGAGCTGGAATCTAATTCCTAACGACGACCTGGATCCATACAGTTAAAAGCATTTAAATATACGTATATGGCAATTAAAGTAAAAGATCAGTATCGAACCAATCAGCTCAGCGTGGAGCCAGGAGGATGTGAGGTAACAATCACTCACGAGGGAGGAAAAGTTTTTATCTACGACAAAGTTAAACGACCTGGTGCATACATCAAAGGCATCTCCGATGTCACTCAGGGAAAGAATGGTCCGATCATTAGAATTCAAATCGACGGTGAAGTCGCATGGGACGTGAGACACGACGACATGAATCCTTGGGACGCACCGGCTATTAAGAACGTTGGAAAAAAGAAATAGCATGAAGAAGTTACTTAGAAAGATGGCGGATGCGGGTAGCACGATATCATCCGGGAATTTTAAGGCAAAGCAGCTGCTAATAGCAGTGCCTCTAGTTCTTCTTGCTGCAGCTATCATATGCTCTATTCCTCTTCTTCTGGTGTGGGGTTTGCAGCTGATGGGATTCTCTCAGGTTGAAGTTGGATTTAAAAGCTGGTTCGGCGCCATTCTGATTATGCTTTTCCTGGCATACAGTTCGGTTATAAGAATAGGTAATAAGGATTAAAAAGGTAAGATATGAAGACGATTGATTTATATAAGAGCCAGACTCAGATGATGGAGGGGATGAAGTTAAGAAAGAGTTTAGCACGCTTGGTCGAAGATTCCGAGGTGCAGGATTTAAAAGCTTTAGGATTCATGATGCTCCATAAAGAGTGGACCGAGGAGGAGATCGAATCTGATCTAGGTTCCAACGCTATAGAAAACCTACTTGATGAGATAGAGAACGCTGATCACAGTAAGATAGTTTCGGTAGTAAAAGTACTCAGAGATCAAGGAGCAATCATCTAAAATCAAATTCGTTTCGAATATATAAACCTCCCACCGGGATTTAATCCCGTCTATATACACCCAAAGAAGAAATCCCTCGGACGTCAAACGACTGGGGGATTTTTTTATGTTATTATTTTTTTTCCCGGAGTCTATTGTTTATTTTTACTTATCAAACAAACAAATTATGGGATTAGACATTGCAGCTTATAGCAAATTAGAACCTAAGAGAGACGAGAGAGTAGATGCCGTCATGGAATCTCTTTTTATCCCTCAGGGAGAATGGGTAATAGAATTCACCGAAACCGATGAAAGACCACGCTGTCAGGATATGAAGTCAGGCACATGGCACATGACCGATGAAACCCAAACGATGGATTTTAGAGCCGGTGCATATTCAACATATAACTCATTCAGAAGACATCTATCCGAAGCAATACTCGGGGTAACACCAGAAACGATTTGGGAGAACGAGGATGACTTCGAGAATATGCCTTTCTATGAGATTATCAATTTCAGCGACTGCGAGGGTGCGTTCGGTCCACATGATTCAGAAAAGCTGCATAAAGATTTTGTAGAGCATGAGAAACAATTCAAGAAGTACATACTAGAAAATGTTGGTAAGTATGATACCGATAGCGATTGGTTCAATAGAATGTATGATAATTTTACTGAGGCATTCAGATTAGCTGCTAACGATGGAGTACTTATCTTCTGTTAATTTTTTTACTACGAGCATTTAATCTAATTTTATACCAATGAAGAATCAAAGTCACATTAACGATCTACTCAGAGCACAAAAGGTTTTATCCTCTTGTACCACTCAGGAGCAAGTGGATGGTGCTGTCAGATACTTCAGATTATTTATTAAGAAATGGAGACACTTATTTAGTGTTCCTGTGGTGAAAGAGTTGGAGCTGACATTTGCAATTGACATGGGAGAAAAACTAAGAGAAATCGGAACGAAATGAAAAGAGTAACACTAATAGCAGTTCTTGCCTTGATATTGGCATCCTGCGGGAAACCAGAAAAGATCAAACAGGGAGACAAGGAATTTGTTGTTATTGGAAGTGATACCCTAGGTATTATCTACGAAACTCATGTGGTTAAATCCTGTGATATAATTATTCCACGGAGTATCCACGAGGAGATGAATCCGGAATTCAAAGTTGTCCTAGAGGACGGTTCAAGCTTTGAATCCAGAAAGGGATATAACATCGGTGACTCTATAGTTTATACAATCTACCAAAAGTAAATGAAGATCGTAAAGATTATAAAGGAAACCGTAATTGGATCCAACGAAACCCAAGATAAACTATTCTTTGATTATTGCGAGGAATACTCTATAGAACATAAGCTTCTAGAAGGTAGCGAAACGGAATACCCACAGATAGAATTTAAATCGGGTCCAGTTGCACTAAGTAATATGTTAAAGGAAAGATTTGGTTATTCTGAATATGAAATATCAGAAGAATTTCCACAGATAAAAGAAGCACTAGAAGAAACACAAGAATAGGGGTTTGTCTCTGCCCTTCTCACGGAGACTGGTTTGTTTGTTTTGATTATGGAAAAGGTCCAGTTTACACTGGACCTTTTTCTATTTTATTAACTTTTGCGTGTTAGTATCTAGGCTGAAACACCGTGGACTATTTTAGTTTGCTTAGAACGGATTGCATCTCCGACGGTGAAAGTGCTAGCTCTTTCTTGCCTAATATCTTGGATAAGCCAGAGAATAGTGATTGTGTTAGGGTCTTACCTCTAACTGCATTATCGAATTCTGCACCAACCACGGTGCTTGAAGGCATTTCAGTTGAACCCGGTAGCGGAGTAGTTGGAATTGGACCTAAAGATCCACTGGCTGCTTTTGCTCCCTTCAGAAGGTCCATTTCGAATTCCTTTGTTCTAGAACTTCTAAAATAATCAAGGAATCCTATTAGAGTCTTGGAATCAAGGCTTCTGACGTTTACTCCTACTCTATCTCCCTCTCCTGATTGTTGGTCGTTAGTATTACCCTCTATAGTAGTGAACGTTCTTTTCTGAGGATCTACACCGAGGACAATACCAGTGTGTCCAAGACCTTTACCAGGTCTACTCATAATAAAGATCTGACCAGGTCTAACTAGATTAGGATCCGCTTTAGCCTGTTCAATAGTAATCTTTACATCTTTAGGAGCAGTGCCCCAGTGATTCATTACACCCGCGGTTTTAGGTAAGGGATTAGCTTGACCCAGTTGTTTACTTAATTCATTGAACACATAATAGACAAAAGCCATACACCAAGGATAACCTCCACCTAAACCGGTTGAAGCTAGATATGCTGAAACCATCTGTCCTCTGTTAGATCCTTTAGGCTCTTCTTTAACGTTTCTATTTATAGAAAGTATCTTGGCAAACTTGTCTCCATCCGAATCTGGACTCCTTAGAGAGAATTGACCTTCGTTTACAAAGTCACAGAAATTTTTGATTCTTTTTGTCATCTTATAAAGTTATTATGCTATATATCAAAAAAATAATTGGTTTTATTTTTTTCACACGGCTTTGTTACTTATATTTGTGTCATAATCAATCGGCCAATAAAGAAATTAGAGGAAACTCTAAAAGAAGCTGTGATTCCGCTTTGTTCAATCGATCACGGTGTTTTAATTGGTTATGTTCCGGACCCGAAAGGGTCCGGTTCTGTTTATGCTAGATTCCCTACCCAAGTACCTAGATTAAGAGAAGCCCAATCGTTGCCTAAAGTTCTTTTGAATTGTTTAATGTTATCTGCTAATAGTGCAATTCCTGCTTCTGCATTAACATAAGGATCTTTCCAATTTTGACCCATAGGTTTAACGACTCCGCCATAGTTACTCTCAGGCCTCATTGCATATAAACCCTTGTAGGTGTTATTCCCAGATAATGGATTTAGACCAGATTCAATCATAGCCACGGTTACTGCGAAATCGAAAGGTACATTATACTTAGCACTGAATTTAGTAATTGCATCTTTAACTGCAGCATTCTTAGGTTCGTTGATTGCTTTGAGAGCCTGATTTTGTTTAGCAAACCATTTCTCTTTCCACATATTAAGGAAAAGAGCAGCAGCTGTCTTCTGATCACCGTTGTCGAGAGCTTTAATAATATCGGCTTTAACCTGGGGTCTATCGGAAGGAACATTCTTTACAAGGTTTGCGTATTTGGTTCCACTTTTAGTTTTAACTGTTTCCGGGTGCATCTCACCAGTTCCATTAAGAGCCTTTATTAATCCGGTTGCTCCAGCAAGACCTTGTTGATGCTGCATATACAAAGTAAAATCATCGTTTCCGGATACTGGATTAAACACCGTTGGCTTGTAGTTAGGATCGTGTGCTCCAGTTGCTACCGATTGGTTAATCTGAGCGTTGGTTGCGTCTGCTGCCTGTGCTTCAGCTTTCTCTCTATCTATTACAGCTTTAGCCTGTCTTTCACCTGATGCTAGAGCAGCTGCTATTAGGCCAGCTCCAGACTCATTGACGTATTCGTCGTAAGATTTTACTCTATTTTTCATGTAATCTATTATTTTATAAACGTAACAAATTTTTCAGTTAGACTGCCTGATTTATGTATTGCTTCTTCGTAACCTCTCTTCGTTTGATATTTAACAAGATCTGAGAAGTCTCCACCGTGACCTAATCCTCCACGACGGTGTATCTCGTAGTGCACGTTTGGTGTTTTCAATAGTGGAACATTAACCGAGAGCTTATTGCCTCTTAGATCCATCTTAATAGCACTAAGAACTGGTTTTGCGTATATTGTTTCGAGATAAGCATTCAACTCGAGGGTTAGTACATTAAGTAGCTGATGTATCGTGTCTCCCTTACCTCCAAATTTATGTTTAAGTAAAAATCCTGATGCGGACCCCTCGTACGTGATATTAAAATGATCCGGGGTTTTATCTATGACTATCTTAGGTACAGTCTTATTATTAATCTTGTTTACCCCATTCCAGAATTTCTCCTTACCGAACCAAGTCCAGCAGTCATGATTCTTACATGACGTCTCATCGTTACGAGAAGTTGAGAAAGGACTAGCATTGGATGACACCGTGGAACTTGATGAGGTAGATGCCACTGGGGTCGAAGCGGTAGATCCAGCATCGGTATTTCTAGCAGCCAGAGCAGCTTCCCTCGCTTTTCTTTCTCCATCTATCATGGCAGCTTGAATGAGAGAAGTGTTCTCATTTAAAAATTGGGTAAATGATTTAATAAAGTCGTGTCTCATCCCTACAATAATTTATAGTGTATATATCCGAAAATTATCCCGAATAATTTTTTTATCCCAGGCTAAGTCGTTATTTTAGCTAAGTAATCAAAAACAAACATCTATGGCACACAAAGAATCACAGGGGCTTCGTAAGCCCATGAGCGAGGAGGCTAAGGCTAAAATCGCAGAAGCAGTAAGAATTGCTGCTCAGAAAAAAAGAGAAGAGATGGGTCTACCTCCCGTTGGCTCTTCATCGGCTCCGGCTCCAGACTATATAGAGAAGCCGCTCGAGCTCGTACGAATGAGCAACCAGGAATTTCCCGATGATCTCTTCGTTCCCATGAAGACAGGTAAGGCTGTTGATTTCCTATTCACCAACGAGGGCGGTATCCCTAAGGCATGTAACTTCATGCTTATTGGAGATCCTGGTGTAGGTAAATCCACGGTCAGCTTGGATATTCTTTCGGACCTGGCTTTATCCGGTCACAAGGTGCTATTCATCTCAGCTGAAATGACTCGCATCGATCTTTACGGCTATGTGAAACGTTTCCCTAAGTTTGGTGAGGTTGATATTCTCTTCATCGGGGAATATTGCGACTCCAACCCAAAGACTGTAATTGAGAAAACATTGGAGCCGGGTTACGACGTGGTTCTTATCGACTCCTTTGCTGAGGTACAAGAGGATATCAAAGAGGCCTTAAGACTTACCACTTCAGGTGCGGAGAAATGGTTAATCGATGCTATGGTCTCTCACAACCTGGGCAACAACCTCTCCCGTCGTAATACAACCTTCATTGCTATCCAGCAGGTTACCAAAGGTGGTGTGTTCGTCGGCAGCAACAAACTCAAACACAACACCACAGGCATGATGGAGCTTCGTCTCTGCGGTGACAGCAACTCACCCTACATGGTCTTTGCTAAGAATCGACGTGGCTCTGTTGGCAAGAGAATGTTCTACTCCCTCTCCACAACCGGTGACGTTCACTATGACGTTAAGCGATTTACCAACGACGAGAATGCTAGAGAAACTCTGGCTTCGGAAAGAGCTCAGTTGGAAAGCGAGGAAGGATCATTCGATGCTCTATTCGGAATGATTAAGGATGAACCTGAAATTGGTGAGGGACTTTAAAAATCCCTCACTTTAATTTTTATTTCCCGGATCTAGTAGTTATTTTAGCAGGTAATCAAAAACAAACATCTATGTCAAAACTAGTAACCATCTCGCAATCGTTATTCGATGCGAAAGCCGCCGAGGCGGTATCTAGGAACCCTATCAGAAAGGAGGTTCCTCTCAAGAGTATAGAAATCCTAAAGAATGATCAGATGATGGTCGACGGAGTTAGGATAGGTATGAACTCTGACGCCTTTAAGGGCATATGTAAAATAGTCGGTCTACCGGTTGGCTTTGACAAAACCTTTTCCTCCGCATTTGGGGATAAGGCTAGACAAGCCTTGGTTAACCGACTAAAGACAGCCACGCAGGCTAAGGGGTCAACTCACGTATCTCTCGTGGTTAACCCGGATACACGTCAGATCATATCGGTCCAGAAAGATCCAAGAGACCTCATCAGCAACTCCTCTTTCCTCAAGACAACAACAGAAATCATAGACCGATACAGTCTGGACGTTACCGACTTTTCAATCGGTGACAATGGAGCAGTCGTGATTAATACGGTGTCTCATAAGAATGCATGGGGATTTGACGGTCTGAAGGACGAGGACCATTACGGAGGTGCAACCTTTATCAATAGCCCGGACGGAGGTTTTAAAGTCTCTACTTTCTTGCACCGATTGGTTTGCGCCAACGGTATGATTGGGACAGGCTTTGATGAAACTATGGCTCTCAATCCTTCGGATGCTCTGGCCTTTGAGAAGTTCTACTCTCAGCTCAACGAGTTGGCCAAGGTTGGTTTTAGACCACGCAACTATGAGGCACGTATCCGTATGGCTATGAACACCAGAGCTTCTTTGTTCGAGCTAGAGAATGCACACACCGCTCTTCGTTCTATGTCGGACGGTATCCACAGGGAGTTGGAGGCTTGGGTTCCTTACCATAGCACAATGGAGGCTTTCTATAAAGCTAATATTGATGCGGTGTTTCTAAACAACTCGCAGAAGAAGTCAGCTCGTACAGGTACGACGGTGTGGGATCTAGTCAATGGTATCACACACTTCGCTACCCACGACAACGGTTTTAAAATCTCTGACTACGATCGCCGTCGTCTTCAGGTAGAAGCTTCACGTACCTTAACCAAAGAATTCGACATGCTAAACATGGTTAAGAGTCCGTTCTAATGACAATCAAAAGGGAAGATAATAAAGAGCTAAGAGAAACTCTCTTAGCTCTTTTTCGTAAGCTATATCCCGATGGAAAGATTGAAGCACAGAGAAAGGTATGTGATGAGCTAGTAGACGAGAGAGTTAAGTACTACGTAAAAATGTTCGAGGAGTCTAAGAGGATCAAAAGATAGTATGATGATAACATACTCTCGGACGCGGGCCTCGCACGAAATAAATTCTGGTTTATTTTTTTTCCTGAAACCAAATGCTTACATTTAAGATAACCAATTAAAATTATATCTCATGGCAACAAGAAGCAGAATCGCAATCGAATCAAAAGAAGGAAGAGTTAAATCCATCTATGCTCACTGGGACGGATATCCTGAGCATAACGGAAAAATACTTTTCGAACATTACCAAGATAGGGATAAGCTTACCAAGCTTATAGAACTTGGCTCAATCTCAAGCTTGGCTCCCGAGGTGGAAACAGATCAGCCACACACATTCGATGATCCGGTAGAAGGTGTGGTTGTAGCTTATGGTAGAGACCGAGGAGAAGAGGACGTGGAATTTAAATATCACCACAACGCGGAAGATTTCTTTTTAGGAGATATCCAACAGTGGGGATATCTTCTTACAAAAGAAGGAGTTTGGAAAGTTAAGAGCTGCACTTCCGACGAGATTCTGGATTTGGAAGATGTGCTCAACAAAACAAAAGTATTAGATTAGGTTAGGTTAGATTGGTTATATAAGAAGTCCGAGTATTCACTCGGACTTTTTTGTGTGCTAATGGTTTGCAAGGCTCCGCCGAAACACCGTCGCCAACGGTGTTACCCCTGTGTATCCAATCGGGTAAAATTTTAGATTATTTTTTTATCCCAGCTTGAATCACTAATTTTGTGATAACCAATTAAAACAAATCTTATGTACTCTTTAAACTGTGATTATTACACAAGAGAATTCTCGACTATCGATGAACTGATCAATGATGTTATTTCTTCAGGCATGGACCCGAACTATGAGATAACTCGCGACGGTGTTTCCACTGGAGAACTCGCCATTGATTTAATAACCTTTTAACCATGGAAAAGATTGAGGTAACCATACAGGAAATTCGGATGGCAACCAGGCCTAACGTGTATAAGAATCGTAAGAAATATACCCGTAAGAAAAAACATAAAAAAGATTCCGAATAATTTTTTTATCCTGGACTAAGTTGTTATTTTTACTTCATAACCAATTAATAACAAATCATTATGTCAGCTTCACTAGTTAGCATTACACACGAGGTCCTCAGAGAGAGACTTCGTCAGGGAACAGTTCGTTTCTACTTCCGCAAAACAGATGGATCCCTTCGAATCGCAATGGGAACATTAGATCTAACCAGAGTACCTTCATCAGGTCAACCCAAAGGTGGAAATGCACCACAGGGGGTAACAACATTCTTCGATTTGGAAAAGAATGCCTGGAGATCGGTTTCTCACACACAACAAATCTGGATTGACTAACCTTTAAAACAAATCATATGTACGTAGTAATCACATTCAACCCCGACGGGGATTCATACTTAGTAACAACTGACGAGGCTAAGGCAAAAGCACACTTCGACTCCGAGGTGGAAAGAGTGGGCGATTCAGTATTCTCTGATTCAAGCTACCCGGTCTTTCTTGTCGAGGCAGAAGACGGTAAACCTTTCGGAAGCGGAAGTTACGGAGACCTTTACGGATGCGAGGTCATAGAGGAATTTTATCCAGAGGAATAGTTACATTTTAGAATTCTCCTCAACTCCATATACAGTAAGAGAGACCTTCGGGTCTCTTTTTTTGTGTGGTGTTTTCAGAGGTCTAACCTGTAGACACCCACTACACCGTTGGCGACGGTGTGTGGATTAAACCGAATCCGGGGTCTCGGTCCTATAGTGTTTAACTTTTAGAAAAAAAGATTAAACGATAATAATTTTTTTTTACCCCGATTCGGATATTATATTTAAAGGAAATTAAAATAAAATACCGAGCATGTACCATCTAATCTACATACCAAAAAATGAAAATGTTCTATCGAACGTTACTCTAGATGAGATAGAATTCTACTTATTGAATCAAGCAGAAACTGGCAATGCTTTGGATTTCGAGGTGATCGAATCCGAAGATTCATTTGTGGAAAATCCAGCCAACAATTATACTCTTTTTGTGTAGTTAATTTTTTTATCCTGTGAGGATTTCTTAAATTTAAGATAACCAATTAAAATAAACATCATGATAAACAGAGAATTAGAAAAAGGTCTAAGAGAAGAATGGCAGAAATGGCAATCGAAAGCACATCCGGAAGATCGAATGTCATTTATTGATTATGTTGGAGAGCTAAACGGTCAAGTATTCAAAGACCATAAAATAGTGCTCAGCAGAGATCGATATGGAGATCCAGAAATAATGTTTTATCCGGTTAATTAACCAGGGTTAATTTTTTATCCTGGAGATGAATTGTTATATTTGATTAACCAATTAAAACAAACCACATGGAAT